>Ga0065711_1002581_pt1 | contig 40577 bp, 20 predicted proteins | sample Hoacrofraction12_FD_59098 | JGI IMG/M metagenome (GOLD analysis project Ga0065711, IMG submission 59098) | Hoatzin crop microbial communities from Cojedes, Venezuela - Epithelial fraction 12 v2 (version 2) | ecosystem: Host-associated > Birds > Digestive system > Esophagus > Crop | place... | reverse complement strand
TTTTAGTTATTTCTGCTGGAGAATTTTGCGTGTGTTGGGATTTAGTTCTTATTGTTATCTTCATCTTTCCACAGTTTTACACTCTGCTTTATTTATTCAGTGAAATTGATTCTGGTTACTGGCTTGGTTAAAGAAAACCACCCTACCAATAAGACAGTTTAAAGAAAAAAAAAGACAAAATGCTATTAATCAAAGTACAGGTTCCCTCACAGATACTAGCAGAGCCAAGTACAATGCATAAAAGTGAATTGACCTAACGAGAAAGAGAAACAGAGATTTCAAGAACACAGCTGGTTTATTTCCCAGTGACAAAATATACAAAAAGAATACAGGCCCCAAATGTGTAAGGAAAGGAAAGAGGTTTTAGTAGCTTGGCTTTATCCTACATTGGCTGTCCTGAGTCAGGCTTCTTTGAAAGTGTTCATGACCACAGTGGAAAAAAAATAATTCAGTGCAGAGGGCTTCTTTTTTTTTTTTTTTTCCCCCTGAAGTGAACTGGTTGCTTCAGAATTTCCAGTGAAAAGTAAGCATGGTCTCTTATTCATTGTTTCTCACAAAGAATAAAAATAGCTCCATTTCTGGCCATTATCATTCCAGCAAAAAAACTTCAGAAACATTTCAGGCCTGATCCTGTAGCTTTGAAGTCAGTGGGAACAGAATCTTAGTCTTAAAACACAACGTTTTGGCTAGATGTTTTCACACAGTTGCTCACATCTTTGTTATTTTCTCTCAGTAAGATTAGTGTTTCATAGTTTCTGAAAGGAGATAGCTGTTGGATTCTGGAGGCCCTTGGAGGCTGGAGGAAGGGATTTCTTTCCATATATCTATCTAGAGACTGCTTCCACTAAAATCTGTAGGAAACTACAACTTGACATCTATGGCTTTAAAATGGGTTTGATATGAATTGTTTCCTGTAGCTACTAACACTATGTCCACACTAGAAAATTAAATGTGCTCACAGATTCTCTCTGGCACTGCAGCTAACCAACGTAGAAAGGCCTACATCCATTTCATTGAATCCTTGTGCCCTCAGACACTAAGCAGCCACATCCAAATAGCTTGTTAACAACAGTCTCTGGCCCCAACTCACTCCAGAACTGGTTTGGATGGCAATAGTTCGCCTGGGTCAAAACCAGCCAGGTACCATCTGAACTTGCTTGCATTGTAGGCAACAAAGTGGCAGGGCATGTTCCCTTCTACTGTTTAATTTATTAGTGTGCATAACTTCAGGGTGCAATTCATCTACCTTAATGTAGACATCTGAAAGTTCAACATTTATACCTCAGCTGGTTACCCTGGCTTCCTGTTCTACTCTGTGGAAGCAAATCCAGGCCACAATTCATCTGACCTGTCTTGTGTACTTAGCTCAAATAAGATGGATTGCAATTTGGGAATGCCCATTTTTTTCTTCTGACTATAAAGTGAGTCTGAGGTCACGAGGTCAGGCTTAGACCTCTAACTATTAGGCACCTGAGATAAGGTGAGACAGATACCAGCCTAACACATACTAATAAGTTTATCAGCATGTCTCTCAGGTTAAGATACACTTTTAAAGACCATGTATATTAAATTATGGGGTTTTACTCCAGAAAAACAATGGAAATATTTACTGGGAAGTTTCCCTGTCAGACTACCTAAACTGTTCTCCACAGAACAGAACAGAATATGGAAGGGTGAAAAGTTTTTTTCTGGAGCAGTTGTCCGGAACTGTAATATTCTCTCCAATCTCTCCCTAAAGCAAGATGTAATTTATCAGCAGTCGTGCTGCCTTCATTCTCATTCTAAGCATGAAGTAATATCCATTTCATTCACTTTGTTCTCAAGCAGGAGCAAGGCTTGAATGACTGGGTGGATCTACCTGAAGCTGTAAGATTTCCTTTCTCGTCTGTGTCAGAAGGTCTGGGCAGCCGCAGGGGAGGACGAGGTCAGGACTCTGCCCTCCAGCAGCATAATTGAGACAGTTTGGCTTAAGTTTCATTAATAACACCTCTTCCACTCTGACCTTCAGTCATAATAAATACCTGGGAACCATAGCTGTTGATTACATTTGCAGTTGATGCCAAGTTATATCATTTCTATTACCACTAATGTAAAGAAAATATTTGTGTCTGAAAATAAGTCATATTACAGCCTATGCCCATTTTTTGCAACCCTTCATCCTTGTTACCTTCATTAGATATTTTTCTAATGATAATTAACTGAGAAAACATGACCTAAGTAAAGTTATCAAAGGAGAGCAATTATGGGAACATGTGCCATATTATTCCAATTAGGTAACTGCTCATGGTGGTTTTGCTTGGTAACAGCACAAAACTACTGTTCAGCCCACTATTCCCACTGTTACATTGATAAATGATCCCAAAGCTGCCTTTCATTCGACAGGTCTGTTTTTGGACAAGGGCCAGACAAAACAAAATCACGAGATTTATAAGTACCGCAGTGGAAGGGTAAAGAGGACCTGAAGGGCATGAGACCTGCTCTGTCTTCTCAGAACAAAAACTCAGGAAAAATACTAGTGGACAAAATCCTAAGGACTCCATTCAATCCTTAACCAGCCATCATTCAGGCAAGCTCTTGCATACATTACTATGGATGTATCTGAACAAATACACAACTGAGGGTCAAATTGTGATTCATACTTTTTGTTGTGGGAGGACAAGAAAGTCTCAGCCTTGGCAGCACAGTATTTCACCATGAAAGCTTCCCTGATGTATGAATGGGCTTATGAAACAAGGAGTAGAAAGCAAGTATTGCTGTGATTCCATGACTCACTTCAACTCTGGATCACCATGAAACACAGAGGACCAGAATAGTGCATGCCTCTGATGTACAGACAATAAGCACTGAAAGAGTTAGTGCTTCCCTATAGTTCCCCTTCCTCCTTTCTCTCTAGGCAGTGACATAAATCTTATCAAACCCAGTCTGGAGAAAGATTTTTGGGGCGTGGACCTTTACAGAACCTGTTGATTGAAATGAAATTGGAAGATTTTACTCTCCAAAATCTCACAGAGGACTTTTCATCATCAAACACCACAATCTCAGGAAAAGATGTCCTCAGCAACAAAGTATTATAAAAAAAAGTATCTTCTTTGGGAGAATATGGTGTCAAAGAGAAAACAGCAACGACAAAAGGAAAAGATAGGAAGTTAGCACTATGGTAAGAGGTTAACGGACATGATATTACAATTAAAGATATTTACCAGAGAAATTTGAACCCCATTATACTCTGGCTCATAGTACATAAGGAAGAACTGTTTTATATCATCAAAGACAAAAACCAGGTCTATAGGTAAGCTTTAAGAATAATAAACATCCTGAATTCAAGAATAAGTCTGTCAAATGAAGGGATATTGATATTGGAACAAGGAATATTATGTCAAACAACATTAGTTTAATTGATCTGAATTTAGTTTAAGTACTAAAAGCATTTATATACAAACAGCAAATGAAAATTAACTGCAGCTGAGTCCCTTGATTCTCAGATTATACAATATGCACAAGCAACTATAAGTTCTTGTAGGAATCGCAGAAGCATGGTCTGGGTTCTATTCCCATAGCATGACTCAATAGAAAAGCAATATGCTTTCTTTCAGAAAATATGAATATTTAAAGCCATGTTTTGACTTTTAAAAATACACAAAACTTTTCCTTTCCCAAAAAGAATTTATAATACAATGCAGAAAAGACACTAGAACTACGATCATTGCTAACGTGGTTTAGTTCAAATATTTCAGCTTCTGGAATGAGCCATCCAGGAAAAATTCATTCCTTCTGAAACAAATCCAAACAGATTTGTTTGCTGTTGCTCTTTTTTCCCTTCTGCTCTCACTCAGATACTTCTGTTACTCAGCTATCTTAGATACCTCAGAGTTTGCATTTGTAGGAACTGACGCATAGAACCTGGAGACACTAACTGGTAAAAAATGTTACTGTTACTCATCAGGGAAAATGCCAAGTTCTTTCTATACTTTATTTCATGCTGGTTTGTTTAAAGATCTGATTTTTTCAAAGTGGGTAGAATTTTTCTACAACTTTCTTTGGAATTGCTAAATTAATAATATTTTAAAGAAGTCATGATAACAGTACAGACTTCACAACACATGCACACAGGTAGAGAAATCCAATTGCCACTTAACCCTCTCAAGTACCTAAACTACTTATTAAAATAGGACTAATGCGCTTAAATTTCTTGATCTTATGTTTGTGAACACGGTGACAAGCTTCAGCCAATAAGAGTTCAAAATATCTCAAACTTTTAAAATTCTACCTATTATCACAATATTAACTATATTAATAGTATAACATAAAGTATCAGTATTCAAAAAATATAATTATAATTGTGTTGTCACGGTAGAAAAGAAACTTAAAAGTGGAATTCATCTTTCCTAATACAGGTATCCAAGACTTGTCAGATGAACTCTATGTCTTCTTCAGGCATAGATGACTCATTCTGAAAGCCCAGAGAATAAACCCTGTCTGCGATGAATGACAGTTTATGGGGTAAATCACCAAAACTGTTACCTGGATCAACTGATTGATGAAAAAGCAAGCTTTTAGACCAAAATCAGACTTTTTAATTCTATCTAAATATTTCTTTCTTTATCTTTATCTCATATCATTCATGTAATTTCTTACTGGTTTTCTTCCTTCTGCTTTGAAGTCAATGTCAATGCCAAAGAAACGTAGGCATAAAAATCTTCTCCAGTGTTGTAATTATAATTTCTAAAAATGGTTTTTACTCATAACACTCATTATCCATATATCATAGTGAAATGTTAAGTGAATATAAAAGGATTTCATTTTTTACACAGCATTGCCAAGTTTACTTCCAAGTCTTATGGTTCAGATTGTGTCAAAATACAATCTACACATCTGCTGAAGAATTTACTGGGGAAATGTCTTGGCATTGCACTTCACAGGCTCTTGCAGGGTTTGTCTTAATATGTCAGGAGTTTGCAGCCTCTTATGAAAGTTTGTTGTGCACCTCACTAAAATACCAGTGAATCTTCCTGCCCATTGTTTGACTTGCTAAGGAGGGGTTCACTAGTTTCTTTAATCACTTATGGTTCATCCACTTCTTGCTTGAAATGTGTCTTCTTACAAGCCTAGTGCCTTGGTTAAGACAGAGTGGAGACCCATGGGTTAACCAAGGAAGTCTGACATGCCATATGGCCCAAAACAGACATCATCCAGAGGCACAAAGAAACCCAAGAAAGAAAGCACATGTCACTGAGAAAGGTGCATTAGGAACTTGCTGAATGTTGGTGCTCATTGCTGTTGAGAGGAAAGAAGAAAAAAGCTTGGTAAGTCTCATTTTGACCTTATAAAAGTTGTGGGATCTCTCACATGGGAGCTTTTCTTCTTAGTTTCAGAAAGTGTGCTCAGGACTTCATGGGCTAAAGGGTCACAGGGACACATGTAAGAACTACTCCTGTACTGAGTCTATGATGAGCTTGGCAAGGTTCCTAAAATACATCAGAAGTCTAGCTAACAGTGGAAGGGTAAACTCTGTGCACCAGCTCTGGCTCAATTCTTCAACTTAATTCAAAGGAGTACCAGTTGACATTAGTTGTGCATCCAGTCTTTGCTGATTTGTGAGAAAGCCATCATCATGTATAAAGATCACAGAATCATAGAATCATAGAATGCTTTGGGTTGGAGGAGACCTTTAGAGGTCATCTAGCCCAATCCCCCTGCAGTGAGCAGGGACATCTTCAACTAGACCAGGCTGCTCAGAGCACCGGCCAACCTGGCTTTGAGTGTTTCCAGGGATGAAGCCTTCAGTACCTCTCTGGACAACCTGTTCCCATGTTTCACCACCCTCAGAGTAAAAAAACTTCTTCCTTATAGCTAGTCTAAATCTACCCTCCCTTAGTTTAAAGCCATTACTCCTTGTCCTATAACAACACGCCTTGCTAAAAAAAATTTTCCCCATCTTTCCTATAGGCACCCTTCAGGTACTGGCAGGCTGCTATAAGGTCTCCCCGCAGCCTTCTCTTCTCCAGGCTGAACAACCGCAACTCTCCCAGCCTTTCCTCATAGCAGAGGTGCTCCAGCCCTCGGATCATTTTTGTGGCCCTCCTCTAGACCCACCCCAACAGTTCCATGTCCTTGTTGTGCTGAGGGTTCCAGAGCTGGACACAGGACTCCAGATGGAGTCTTACCAGAGCGGAGTAGAGAGGCAGAATCACTTCCTTCCACCTGCTGTCCACACTTCTCTTGACGCCACTCAGGATACGGTTGGCCTTCTGGGCTGTGAGCACACATTGGTGGCTCATGTCCAGCTTTTCATCCACCAGTACCCCCAAGTCCTTCTCCGCAGGGCTGCTCTCATGCCCTTCATCCCTCAGCCTGTATTGACACTGGGGATTGCCCCGACCCAGGTGTAGGACCTTGCACTTGGCCTTGTTGAACATCATCAGGTTCACACAGGCCCACTTCTCAAGCTTGTCCAGGTCCCTCTGGATGGCATCCTGTCCTTCTGGCGTGTCAGCCACATCACTCATCTTGGTGTTGTCTGCAAACTTGCTGACTGTGCACTCGATTTCGCTAAGTCATTGATGAAAATATTAAACAGCACCGGTCCCAGTAGGGACCCCTGAGGGATACCACTTGTCACCGGCGTCTATTTGGACATTGAGCCATTGACTGCTACCCTCTGGCTGTGACCTTCCACCCAATTCCTTAGCCACCGAACAGTCCACCCATCAAATCCATATTTCTCCAATTTACAGAGAAGGATGTTGTGAGGGACTGTGTTGAAGGTTTACAGAAGTCCAGATAGACAACATATGTAGCTCTTCCCTTCTTCACTGCTGTAGTCACTCTGTGACAGAAAGCCTCTAGGTTGGTGAGGCAGGACTTGCCCTTGGTGAAGCCATGCTGGCTGTCTCAAATCACCTCACTGTCCTCCATGTGCCTTATCAGAGCTTCTAGGAGGATCTGTTCCATGATCTTCCCAGATATAGAGGTGAGACTGACAGGTCGGTAGTTCCCAGGATCCTCCTTCCTACCCTTTTTAAAAATGGGCACAAAGTTTCCCCAGATGCCTGTAAAGAGGTCAGTAGCTATCAGTAAAGCAGGGTATCATCTTGTTTTGTTTTCCTAATATTCTATCAGAACTACGTTGAAGTCTTTCTCACTGTACACGTATGAAACCTAACTGCCATTGTCTTAGGAGGAGGCGAGTTCCTGCTTTCCTCTATGAACAACCGCTCCCTCTAACACTGCCTTGTATTTATATCCATACCCAATTTATGCATCTTGCACATGAGAAAATGTTTCTGTAGAAACTCCCAGAAAAAAATGTTCATTGATCTGAAGCTGTTTGTTATTGTCATGATGAAAATTTCCACCTAACTGCAGCTAGAGATTTAGCATCTTGTTAATATTTGATTCTCTGAAAATTATTATACAAGAAATCTCAGCTAAAACATGTAATGTTTCTCACAGTATTATTTTACTCTCTTGCCTTATTAGTCCTTCCATTTCTCTTGCTCCTAATTTTTGTTTTGAATTCCGTTTCAATTTTGTGTTAATACAGAGACTATTAATTGTCACATATTCAAAGCAACTAACACACTGCTGGCAGAATTCTGCTGAAACAGTAGCACTGTATCACTAAATTCCTGATGCAGAAGCATTCTTGGATGACTTGGGAATGCCAGGCTGTAATTGTTCTCATGTGTCAGTTTAGACCGAAGAGCAAAGAGCTCAGGTAGACTATGAGATTACGTCTATAGTGACAAATGAAACACTGCTAGGGCCCAGAGCCAGGTGCCAGAACTAGATTTTCTTGATTGCTAGGACATATTTTGACACACATTTTGTCAGTCTATCTAGCATTCTTCAAAAAAAAATTGCCCAGTGCAATCTGGGAATCAAACCATTCACAATAGTCAGTTTTAGTACAACCCCTTTGTTTTGAATGATAAGAGACTTTTACAGCATGGATTAGCTAGACTGTGTGAGTTGGCTTCCATGCCAGAGAACAAATCCTAGAGCTGTTATATTAGCAGTACAGGCATAACTAGGAAAGATGCAACTACAGTCCAGTGAATTTTTGTTACATTTCATGCAATTTCAGGGAACTGCAAAGCCTGGTTTTACTAGTTTTGGTACCAATTCAACATGCCCCGCTTCCTCCCTGTCACCACATCATTGTTGTATGTGCAATGTAAGCCTGATTCTAAACCTCCAGGTTAATATTATCACAATGAAAATTAAGTTATATCTGATGTAAATTTTTTCTACAATATGTAGTGAATAAACCTGCCAAAAGTTAGGATAGTGACTAAGTATGAGTTACCGTATGGGATACATGCTCTTCGTTGTCATTTTGGGGAAGTTTGGCACTGTACATTTGATTGTCATAAGCAAAGCGTTCCATTACAGGGCCTCCTGCAGACAACAACGGTGGTGGTGGAGAAACAACTTGGCAAGTGAAATACCTTTCAGTCTCTGAAAAAAATTATTCCACAGAGGTTGGCTTATTTACATTCCTTTTCCCAGGGAGAAAAGAATGCTAGGGACAGGTAGGGAACACATCTTACTTAAGTGCCCAGGATACATCTTGCCACGCTGTACAATCATGTGGAACAAGCATGTCGAGCTGCTTAATACATGTGTCTATAGGAGGCCTGCAAAATGGTTTAGTCAGAGTAGCTGTAACCTTAAAAATTATTTCTTTAGCTTGAAGATAATCAGAGTAAGAAGATCTCTTCATTGAAATAATTTCAAAACATTTTTACAACCAGCCTGTCCAACTCAGTGGCCTCTTTATTTCTTTAATGCAACATTCTTTCCTTCACTTTATGTGTAAGATAGATAGGTATAGCTATAAAGCTATGCTGGAGGTCAGGAGAAGCCTCATCAGAGCTGGTAGGTGTAAGAACAGCCCTTTATTCAGAAGCATACCAAAGAAGCCAAACTGCTGAAACAATAATCAACCAAATTCTAAGTACACACAATGCCATACCGGAAGTAAAAGGGGTTCACTATGGATTAACAGCATGCGTAAGAACAGAGATTAGAAGAACTAATTGCTGCTGTGTGTAAAACAGAGATGGTACAAGAAGCAAAGGAGCAAAGAAGCCAAAGAAGCCATAGATACACAGCTCTATGATAAACAGAAGAAGTAGTTGACATTAATCACAGCATTTATTAGAAGTTTGCATGTACATATGCTTAAGGCTGTCAAGAAAAATGTGGGTTTTTTTTTAAAAAGCCTTGTCAGCTAAGGAAGTAAGATAATTCTTCTAAGGGCAGAGAATTTAATTTCAAGCTTCTTCAGTACTCATGTCCAGAGACTTGTACAGATACCCCATAGTCCTAATAGGCTTTACTTTCCTTCAGTCCATCCAAGGACACAAAGAAAATCAGGTTTTTTCATGCAAAGTAAAAGGGATATTCTTGTTCTTGTCCCATTTTTGTGTCAGAATTTGAAGTTTCATGAAAATCTGAGTTTATATTTGCCCATATCCAGCTGGGTCATTTTTGTTTAGAGAAAAAAATGGTTAGGAATCATTTGGATAACAAACAGAAAAGAAGATTTCATTTTAAATGATTTTTCATTTCTAAGTGAATGTTATCTGATGTAATAAAAAAGTTGAAGGAAAATATCACTGTGTTATCAAAACACAATATTTGAACTGACTCAAACCATTTTTGTTATGGCTGCTTTCAAACGGGTTGAAATGAAAGCATATTTTGGAATGGAAGAACTTGCAAAACTTAGATTTCCAAATTCCTGCTCAGAGTGATAGATGATCCATCTTCCTTAAATAGGGACTCATAGACAATCTCCATAGCCATGATTGCAAGATATGCAATTTGCATAAAAATGAGATTTTCCGTCTCTCCCTTTTGATTTGTGCAGTAAACAATGAATCCACAAAATAATTGTTATAGGCCTTTTACTTTCTGAATCATATGTAAGGACCTTAGTAGACACTTAAAATCAGATCTTTCTGTCCTTCTGCTTAATCTTCTAACAGTATAGCTGTGACCTTTATGTTTCAACAGAATTTTCTTTGCTCTGCAATACACTGCTAGGTAGGATGCAAGAGATTTCAAAACCGTACATGCTTATGGATAGTAAAAAGTCTTCAATCAACATTGCGATGCCATCATGCTCTACGATGCCAAACAAATACATGGCCTGAACTGTTTACAGAGAAATTTATGCTGGCCCCAAAGTCTGGAGACAGCAAAAGACTCAGACTAACTCACTTCTGGTAAAGCGCTGCTCCTGTAAAAAAAAGTAACACCACCATGCCCTCCCTCCCCAGCACACACACACATGCACACTCATCTATGTAATAGCATTTCAAATCGCATACAAAAAGATCTGATCTTTCCAACAAAGCAAGCCAGTGCTGTGCCTGGAGTTTCTCTTTTCTCCCAGGTCCTATCCAATAATATTTGGCTCAAGTTCAGCACGTTACTGGGCTCCCAAGCCTATTTCCCAGATAGATCTGTCTTGTCTCTCTGGGTAAAAGAAACTTATTTCTGGCTCTCTGTCAAGCTCCCCACAACCTTATATTACCAAACAACAATGTTGAAGGCAGGAATGCATACTTTTGCTTTGATTTCCACAGAGAATCATAATTCTTCTCTGCTTCTCTCTCCCCGCTTCCCCTCCCCTTTAGGTGACAAATGGCTCTCTACAAGTCACCCATCTCTTCATTTTGACCTTCTGTTCACCTCCTCCATTTTTTTCCTCTGCCCTGGCCAATTCCAATTTAGGTAATTATTCTGTCTACAGTACGTAAAATTCTCTCTTTTGTTGTAGTCTAAGATAATATCCTTCTCCTTCACTTAAATGTAATGCTATGTCTTTATAAATCATTACTGTGGTTTACCCCAAAAGGGAAAGACTGAGTGATTGAGGACTGATATCTTTTTATAAAGTCATTCCAGTGTTTCAGGACCCTTTGGGATCAGCAGTGTTATATTATTAGTCCTTAATCCCTAGATTATTTGCATTACAACTATTATTCTCTCTATTGTGCAGCTTTTTAAAGGGTGCCTATTTATTAAAATGAATTAACACTAAAAATATTTAAACCTTTGCCCATGGAAAAATGAAAATAGCCATAGCTTTGGAAATGTTTTAGTAAACTGAAATTCTAGCTGTTCTAAATACAGCTCTGAAGAGACATGAAATTCAAACCATGACATTTTCATCTTTTTCTCCCTAAGTATACACTTAGATCCATATATTTCTATTTTTATTACAAAGAAAGCTTTACAGACACAAAAGATGTAATAGCCCTTTTTTTCAGCTTCCATCTTCAGAAAGGACCAATACTTTTTCTGCAAACTCAATTCCAGCCTAAATAGTATTCCTCTTATTACGCACATCAAGCCATCAAGTCATGCCTTGGGTTGGAACACTTGGTAGCTGAGGACTGCTGTTTGCTATGAAGGACCCATTGTTATTTTTGAAACGTATGCTTTGATTTGTTGGAAAGAACTAACATGCACTGATTTTAGCCCCATTGCAGTATGACACACAAGCATGTGCTTAAATCTATCATTACTTGGAAAAGCACTTACACATATGTTAAAAATTAAGAATGTGCTTAAGTGCTTTGCTTAATGGGGATGATCTTCAGCACATTTTTAAGTGCACTGTTGAATCAAGGCCAGAATGCCCAACCTCAGTTATTGTGGCGTTTGCTATCTTTTTACTGCTTAAAGAAGTTCAAACAACATAGTAGTGCTTTATTTCATGTCTTTTGCAAAGGAGGGAATTGCACACTTGACAAGAAGAAAGAGTTCATCCCATCTTGCAAGCCAGGTATTGGGGAGGATGGGAAAGCCTGCATAAAACTACCTAGCTCCTCTCACTGGTAAGCATGTGAGATGTGATTCCATCTGTAGCTGCTCTTCAGTGGCTGTGAATCTGTTTCAGGTCTCAGCTGGTTCTTTGGACAGCAAGGGCTCCTACTTTCTGCCCTGCTTCACAGTCTGACGATGGACAAAATGGCACTTGTCACACAGACTGCAGCTAATGTGTCCATCCAATTGCATTATTCTTTTCAGAACGTATACAGCAGAGAAGCAGATGTCACTCTCACTTTTTTATATAAAGATATCGTATGTCATCTCTTTCCATGATGATTTGGTCAAACCCTCTGCCTGATGCCTTGACAATTTCTTATTTGGGGAAAACCGCCGTATTCCATTTTTTGTGTGTGTGTGTGTGCATGAGGTTCCTGCCATATTATTCCCTGTGAAACCCATCCACAGCCAATAAGACTGTCTGGGAATACCTGGATGGATGGTTTCCTTCTGCTTATTAGCTTCTGTAGCATTTTTTTTTCAGTCTTTTGTAGGTTGTACGTCCTGAGACTTACGCTGTAAATTTCCAAATACAATGCACAAGATCAATGCTTTTTGCAATTTTAGCATCTCTTAAAAGTGAGAGAGGATTGACAAATTACAGTGAAATCTTTAACTTCCTTTACATACAGACCTGAACATGGACTATTCTGAAATGCATGGCTAGACCAAAATTTTAGTCATTCATTTTCTTGGTTTTAGAGGGAAAAAATGTCACTTTTCAATGTTCATTTGCCATCAGAAAAATAGCAACGCAAATTTCATATGTTGCATATTCTGCCTCAACTATATCTTCAGATCACATCTGCTTGTCTCACCAAGATATACTATTTTCTGCTGTCAGCAGCAGAAATACAATTAATCTGCAGGGGAGCAAGATAGATTCCATTCTGCTTTGTATGTCATCAAAGATGTCAGCTATATTCTGATTAGTGAACTTTTCGGTTAATTCTTATGATGAAAGAGTGAAAAGAAAAAACAAAGCTTGTCCTTCATGTTTCAGCTTGAGTTTGCAGTGCTGCCTGTCAGACATACCATCTTTTGAAGTCCTTACTGCGATCAATACACTTTCACACATAAAAGTATAATGGCCATTTAACTAATGGGAAACGTATTCTGATAATTTTCCACATTATCTCACATTCATTGCATGTTCTGTTCTCCTCTTTCTTCTAATAGCCTCATCTTTACCCATATTTTGGTAACAATATACATCAGGTTTTTTATTAAAACATTATGAAAATTGGGAAAAAAGAAGAAAAATACAACAACAAAAATCAATTACATTCAATAGTTTGGTGATGGAAATACACATTCAGAGCTCAAATTCACTACCAAACCATGCTCAAAATATTTTAAAGCTATGGATCCACTACAAAAAAAAACCTCCTTCTGTAATCACCAGAAAAAAACTAGTAGAGGTACTGTTTAAAAACATCAAAGAACCACTGTCATCTTCTTCTCTGCCTCTTTAAAAGAAGGGATTAGTTGAGAGGCAGTTCAAAGTGCAAGGCAGAGCTGTTTCAGGGAACTTCAGAATTTGGAGCAGGTGTTATTACCATATGTGCTAGTAGTACATCCAGTAGCAGTGCAAGTCATCCTGGCTTAAAGGAGAAGAAAACCTGACTCAGTATTCCCAGCAGATCCCCCAGAAAATGAATCACAGGTTGAGGAATTGGAAGATATGGACAGGCAGAAATAGAAATACTTTATGAGGGTTACCATGAGGATAAAAGAAAGGAAATCATGCTTAAAACAATTCACCAAAGCAAGTAAAAAAAGTCAAAAGTTTCATATGTGTTGGGAAGAAAAAGATTCTTAGCTAAATTCACACAGAGGATATGTTTTCATCACAGAATTATAGAACAGTGACACCAGTATTGGTGCATACAGGTCATCCTTCTCTAGTCATAAAGCTGTAAGGAAAATAACAGTGTCCTTCTAAGTGTTGTAGTTACTTAAGTGTTATAACAGACACCTAAGGTCATACTTACCATGATTCTCCTTTCTGCAGTGAACTGGGCTGCTCTCTGTTCTTTCCTCATGAATGACAAGAGAATTTGTCTGTACCAAGACAGTTTGGGGACTTACAGGTGGATACTAGAAGATGTCCAACCTTTTAATGTTTGTCCTTAGCCTTCTTTGGGAGTGAGTACCTAGCTCTTTTCCATGTTCGAAACAAATCCCAGTATTAGCCCCATAGTTCCAGCCAGTTAGCTCAAGTCTAAAGCACAAACTTTTCAAACGCAAAAATCTATGGACAGAAGGAGGCTTGGGCCCTAGATGCATGCAATCTCATGTGCAAATATCACTCATATTTCATGCAGAAGATGATTCTATTCAGTAGGATAAATTGTAACAGGCCTGGAATCTGACATTTTGAAAATATAAGCAAAGGAGCACTTGCTTTGCTCTGTTCAGCTTCACAGATAAAAAGCACAGTCACCCCCAAATTTTTGCCCTTATTCATATCACAGTTATTGCTGTGATACTTGGCTAAAAACGCAAGACAAACCTTCAGGCGTCCAGCACCAGAAAGGTGTCAAAATCACAGTTTCAGTATACACAAAACAGTGCTCAGTGGAACTGTTTTGTACTCAAAGCAGTCCTTGTTTTGCTATGCCTACTCAAAGAAGGAGAAATTCTACCTGCGAAACAAGCAGTATGAAGACATGTCTAAATCTTTGTATCTCTTCACCAAGGCGGTAGAGGGAGGCTGGAGAAGAAATGATAACTTTGTGTCCAGCTGCATCACTTGTCACACTTTGTGCCAAAACATGCACTATGAATCACTATAATTTTTTTACAGGAACTAGACTTCTTAATATTACAGAATCACCTTACTATTACAGAATGACAGAATCACAGAATGGTAGGGGTTGGAAGGGACCTCTGTGGATCATCTAGTCCAACCTGCCTGCCAAAGCCTGTTTATTCATTGCAGAGGAAGTCACAATTCAACAGTACTGTCTACATAGTGTCAGGACAGTTGTATTATTCTGTTTGTGAAATATGGCATCTCCAACCACCAAATACTATAGATTGACTTTTGCAATAGGACTGCTCCTGGAGAAATATTACCAGTGTGAGCCCACTGAGCAGTAGCTCCCAGTGTCATGAGTTATGTGTTATGGCTGAGCAGCCCATGCATCTACGCAGTTTAGAGCAGCACCATATAGAGACACTGTCCTATGATCTGGGAAGAAAATAGCTTGGCCAAGCTTATCACATTTGATTAAGTTCTGTGCTAAAGCGCTAAATCGCTTTCAGTCTTGAGATCATATCCTGACAGTTGAGAAAGGAGTTAGTTTGCAATTTTCTCATCCAACTGGATAGACTATGGTCTTGCAATGGGATACAGCTTATATAATTATAATGTTAACACTGTAGATACGTGAGTTAGTGACCATAGATTGCCTTCATCGCTCGTGAAAATGAGTCATCAATTTTGGAACACAATTCATCTGGCCTAGTTTAGATGTCTGTGAGCTGACTCATATCCCAGAAATGCCTGTTTTTCTCATTGATGAAAAGCGAGCTTAGGGTGACTACTTGAGAAAGAAGAAAAAACCTCTTATGTTATAGATATCTCCATCCAGCTAGATGAATCCTGTGCAGGAAGACTAACAAGTCACAGAGCAGGCAGGTAAGACTTAAGCCAGATCTATTTGATATTTTTTACCCTGATCCGCTGGGAAATTGTTCTGTGGTCCACTCAGCACACAGCAAATGAATACAGTACAGCTGCTCTCCAAGAGTGAACACCAAAGTGTAGGACTGGTTACAGGTTTAGACAAAACTATTCCATCTAGCTTGCCTCGTCAGAGTTTACTCATTCTGGTCTGCATTATTCCTTACCTTTCTACCTGTCCAAAGACATATTCAGAAAAAAATGTATGCAAGTTTTGTGAGGAAACCAGAAACCACATCTTCTCATTCTGACTGAATAAGATTGGAATTTGTCAGTGATCTCACCCAAACCAGTGTAAATCAGGAGTAATTACATCAAAACTGATGGAGATAACCTATGAGAAAGTGAGAATCTGGGCCCGCTGTTTTTAAAACAGCAACAAAGCTTACATTACATGAATGACAGAACGATGCAGTTTGGTTCTAATGAAATGGTGTGGTCCTTTTTATGTAACAGAGAGAAATAGCATTGTAGCTGAACTGTTGAATAAAAGTTTTCACTTAACTTACAGTACATTTTACTGTCATCAAAAAAACATTTGGGAATAATAGTTTCCAATGAGTCTCTGTTGAAATTTGGGATAATAAACTTTTATATCTTAATATTTATGATTCTAATAAACTACCACAATATTAAAATGAAAGATACAAACTCTGAGGTCAGAAACTACAATTTGTTGTAAGACAAAACAATTTTGAATAATAAACCACTATTGAAATTTAAGATCACTTCCTATAATTTAATAAGTAATCCCCTTGGCAATATATCCCGGATATTAAACTGGTTTAACTCACTTGGACCAGCTGTTTTAGATTGGTACATAACATTCTGCCAAATGATAATACAAAAATAAGCATGAAACGACAGGGTAACCGTTCAAGTTCTGATTTTTACCTTCGCTGCCTATCACAAAGTGATCACAAATCTGCTAATCAGGGATCCATTAATTAATTCATTACTGTTAAAGCAGTGAATGACACGTAATATCTTGATAACACTTTGTTTATTAGCTCACCTACAGCAATGTTGGGTAACAAGTCAATTGACCTAATGCAAATGGTTGATTGGTAAAACATGTCACAACTCCCAATGCAGATAACACTTGCCAAAGCAGTTAGCACTTTTTTCACCAAAAGCATCCAGTTGCAGGCTATCAGTGTCTCCATATTGAAGTCAGTATAGATTTTTCTTATAAAACTTATTCAAAGGATACTGTCTGAGTCTGAGAGGAAAAACAATTTCAAAAGGCTCTGTCATGTGCAAACAAAAATACTCCATACATGTATCTTTCATTGTATTTTGAAGACACTTGTGTTAGGCTAGTCAGTCATTAGAGGAGACGACAATTTGTCCATTACTTGCTCCATATGAGTGTTTGCTGATGCACCAAGTCCAAAGCTTTCAGCCCTACGTGTGGTACACAATGGAAACTGCTCTTTTATAAACACTTTAGAAAGATCATGAGCCAAAGCCAAAACCATGCCACATTTGTTCTTGATATCGAAGATATTCAGTGGCTACAGTTTGCCTTACTGTTGGGTGAGGAAGTTCCCTGCCCACTGCAAATGATCTTACGAAACCCATAATTTATCGGAAAACAGGAAGATACTGTTCTAAGGTATGGTATAAGACTCTGCTCAAGAATAGGGCTTTGAAGTGCATGGAAATACAAACAGTAGTCACCACAGCTGACAGAGACTAGAAACTCATGCTGTCTGGTTCCCAGAGCAGGTGCTAATGCCCTTGGGTGAGTCTGTCCTTCTCTGGTCAAGAAATCACACGTTGTGTTGGTCATGCAGTAGGACAGGCTGCAGCCACTACAACGCAGAACCACATCCCACAGAATTTCATGCACTTGAGAGCTATGTCAGCTTGAGGTCTATAAAAATGACATTTTTATTTACACAGTTGTTCCATTATGCCTTATTGAAGGGAACAAAGAGAGATTGCTTAACATGTTTCTCATTTATTTATTTATTTTTCTTTATTGGATAAAAATAGTGCTCAGGAAATAACTAATGTAACTGACAGCGTTGACTTGAAGAAGGGATGATGGCAAACAGAGACGGTTCTATCTGATAGTGAAAGGCAGATTCTCTAACCACCCAGCAAATCCTTCCTCAAACAAGTGCCCTCTGTGGGTGGAGAAAGAAGACGAAGGATATTTCCAGTTGTGAAAGAATTGTGGTCTAACCTCAGATTAATAGACCTAGTGAACACTAATCCAAGCAAGCGCTTAGCCCCATTGCAAACAACCGTAGACTGCATTAGTTGGAAGCTGGCTCAGGAAAGTCGGTTATGGAGATACAAAATGCAGGTCTACCCTCAAAGTTTGTGACCGATGTTAATGAAAATGGCGGTTTACTCTCAGATTAAAGATAGGTTGGTTTGGGAAAACATAACAATTTAATAAAAATCACCTCTTGCTTATTTATTGCCAAACCCTTAGTGGTGTTAAATGCTCCACAGAGGTCAGGAAAGAGCTATGTAGAACTGTCAGTGCTCCTAAAAATTGATGCTGTCTCATCAGAGTGCAGCTTGTAGACTGAAGTGATCACAAAGAAGCAATGCCTCTTTTCCACTTCATGAGTGATGCCATATACCTTCTGAATTTTGCAGTTGTCAATATAACTGAGGCTGTGTGTTGAAACAGACCTGCCAAATCAGATTGGTGGAACAGAAATAGCATTCTTCAGAATACCGTACTTGTGGTTTTCCTCTTTCGTTACTGTTGACGGAGTCATGGTAAGACACTGGAGCAAAGGTAAAACCCATCAGTTTAAAAAATGACTTCTTTGTATCTGATCCTCATCTGACATAGATGGGGAACATCCCTATGATGATAGCATAGTTGCACCTTTCTACTCCATGCCCTAAAGCATCTGGATTTCTCCATTTTCGTAATTTAGACAATATGACAAAATGGTCTAGAAGAAGCAGGATTTCCTCTGGTGTTTAAGCCACCAAACACTCTGTGGGGCTCAGGAATAATTCTCAAGTATTGTTTCAATGTGTTAGAAAGTGTTTGAATTCACTGACTAGTCTCATCTATTCAGGAACACACACATATGCATACATAAACAGCTCTTGAAGGAAATCAGAGTATCTGAGGCAAAAGGTTTACTTTACTCTGGGTGATCTCAGCTACATTATTTACACACAAAAATCTCTTAGAGGGAACCATAAAAACACATCAAAGTGCAGTGACTTTCTTGTGCCCCTCCCTCCGAAGCACTACAACAGATTCTGCAGTTTATCTTCTCTTCCTTTTCAGTCTCTTCCAGATCTCATAATAAAACAGAGTACACAAAACCTGAAACCTTTCAGGAAAAATGTTATTTAACATTTTCTTTTAGAAACTGGTTCTTCTCTGTTGAGTTTTTGCATATTTTAATAGAACCTTTCAGCCCTCTCTCTTCTTGCTCTGTAAGAGACTACCTTAGAAGATGTACACACATAAGAACATGGTGGTGGTATCAGATCCTGTGCTTTGTGGGCCTCATTCTTTGGAAGTGTTAAACTAATCTAAACCACCATCTTTCCAGTTTGCTCCTCTCCTGAGCAGGGAACAAGTCTGTTTGCAGAACTAATAAGCACCCACAGTACGTGCAGTCCTTCAGAAATTATGATCTGCATATGGGACCTGTCACAGCCAGGAAGCATTGAATCTAACTGTGTCTGTTTAGTCAAAAAATTGGAGCAGGGTGGGACAACTTGCCACGTTTGCTAAAACGTGCCCTGTGTACTATCACTTGCACATAAGGAATTAGGAGTCAGGAGACTCAATTTCTGTTCCACCACAGATCTCCTGTGTAGCCCTGAAAGAATTGCCCCACTTCTCCACATTTTAGGTCTTTGCCCATAATTTTGAGATCTTTAACAGGAAATAAGTACCTGACATTAATGACAGCGTAGCAGTGAGACATTATGAAAATGAGGATTGCACAAGCAGTTCAGCAGAAAGAAGATGGCACATTCTCCAGTTTGTTTTCTGGACTACCAGTCAATATAATGCACACTGAACGATAAGGCACCCCTGCACTTCAGTTCCTATGTGGGACACCTACACTTTGGGTTTGGGATTTAAGCACTGGCTGGATTATGGCTATCCACAGCAATTCTTGCTCAGGAAAAGGTGGAAACATGAGTCAGGACCCAGCAAGTCATCTAGCAGCTGTGGGAGGACGTATGAATGTCTTGCTGTAATAACCTCTTTGCAATTTCTCGTAGTCATTATTTTCCTGCTTAGATGGAGAGGAGGAAGACAAAATCATTTCTTCTTTATAGAAATCAAAAAAGTGCTTTTAGTTAACAAACATCATCTTGTAGAATTGATAGCAGATCCAAAATCTAGCCTGAATTTAAAATAGTAATATACTTTCCTTCTTCTTTAGCATTCTCTCTACCTCTGTCTCTTAGGCACTTGTCCTGCTTGACACATCTCCTCCAAGATGCACCTACTGAAAGTTAACATTTCATATTTAAAAGAGATGCAAGACTGTTGCTCTGGTTTGTATCTTCACCATAGCATGACATTTGTACTGGCTGCTGTGCTTTCAAATTTCTGAATTACTCTTGAGTGTGCTTTGGCTGTTTCCATCATTTTAAGGCCTCCCGTTTCCTTATGAGCCCACCTGGAAAATAGCAGTAAAACTTACAAGCTTTAGGGGGCTTGTTTTCCAAAGTTCACTGCAGCTCTAGTTGTTTTTAAGAGAGCTTATCACTTTATCAGGCATAAAGTATTGTTACAATTCTGTATGTCTAAACATATGTGGTAAAATGAACAAAACAGTTTGGTTCGTGCAATACCTACTCAGGACAGGGTCTGTTCAAATACACGTGGGAAAAAACCCAATAATTTTAGCTGTTGTTTGTAAAATATCTTACACATCCCAACAAACTAAACTCTTTTTCTTGCTAAGTGGAAGCTTCAGTTTAGACAAAGAAGGTTGGAAGTTCAGTTCAAACAGCAATAAAACATCAGAACCTTAAAAATTAAGTACATAGTCTTTCATCTAAAGATGTTGCCTGACACAATTTTGTTTGTTGTTATGTTAAATACAACTTTTCACTGTTAGATATAGGTGAATTACTCTCAAATTAATTCACCATTCAAGATGGTCTCTCTAGACCAAAGGAGGGTGGCAGCCTGGAGACAAGCAACCATGATCTGACCTCTTCTAAGAAAATAAACAAATAAAATTCCCAACTAGTCATAAAGATTTTGCTTTAAAAAGACGATTTCTGAAAGGTGAGGAATGTTATGAGCAAAATTCCTGGAAAGGGAAATGTAGGAAGAGAACTTTAAATGAAACTTCAGAGTTCTTTCAGACAAGTTGATTAGATGGCTGAACTCCCACGATTTCACAGTAAAGGAAGAACAAACTTTGGCTAGAACTCCAACCTCATTTTGTCAAAATTGGGAATATAAAAGCAATGATGTGTAATATGTAAAAATAGAGAGAAATGGCAGATTTCGTTAGAAGTAGGAGTGAGAAATTCTGAACAAAAGAAAATAACTTATATGAGAAGCTAAAAACATGAGAAAATAATTGCTGTCTTTAAGAAAAAGAGAAAGAACTTTTAAATTTTATATTAAAAAGAGAAAAAAATGCTAGAAACGATATAAACATGTCATGAGATAAGGATGTTAAATCTGTTAATGATGATCAAGAAAATGGACAAATGTTCAGTTAATATTGCCTTTTAATACTGGGAGAAAAACAGAATCATTTAATCACTTCACATGAGTATGATTAAGACCTTTCCAGTCCTTCAGTTACCAAGAAGGATTTTAGACAAAAACTGTTAAATATTATTAAATTTGTAGGCCAGATAGCTTGAATCCAAGAGTCCTCAGCAGCTTCCCAAGGAGGCAGCTGAATCACTAAAGTTACTTATGAAAAAATCTTGAAATACTGGAGAAATTCCAGAAGACTAGAAGAGTACAAATGCTGTGCCAATATCAAAAAAGGTTAAGTTAGGCAAGTTACTGGACATCAGTCCCAACCAAAATAATGGAAAAGCTGATAAAGGCATAAATTTATACAATTAAGAACTAGCTGACAGTTCCCAAAGGCTATCAGCCAAGGCCAAACTTCTACCTCTGGTATCAACTCTCAAGGATTGCCTGAAGGGTGACCACATCCAATGTAAAGTATTCCTAAAATATTGGCAGAAGACAGTTGTGAATGACAGAAAAACTGGTGGAAGAGCATATAAAAATACACAAAATCAGCTGACATCTTTAGTCAGGTGAGACAGTTTCAACTAACCAGTTTAATATAGCCAAACTTCTGCAGCTGTTCTAAAATGGATCTGAAGAGACAAGCAATAGAGCACAAGTTCCTAATGTAATTCTGAAAAAGACCCATATATGACCCTTTTATTGTATGAACTGAGTAACAAATACAAGCAGGGTGATGATTTTACCTCTGTATGTAATATTGATGAGATTGATACTAGAATATTGCATACACATCTGGTGTACATATTTGGGGAAAAATAGTTGAAAAATTGGAAAGGATGCAGAAAGAACCTTAAAAATCATTTCAGGATGGAGAAAATGCCTTACAGTGGAGCACTGGAAATACTCAATCTGTTTAGATTATAGTAGGTTTAAGGGTGGCTTGATTATGTATGCATGTACATTCATTAGGAAAAACAATGAACATTGAAAGGACCTTCAAACCAAAGAAAAAAGGCCTAAAGAAAATCAAGTGGTACAAGCTAAAACCAGAGAAGTTTAGTTGGGAAACAAGGTACATTCTTCTGCAGTGAGGGAGATTAGTCAGAAAAAAGCTGCTACAAAGGAAAGTAGTGAATTCTTCTCTTTATACTAACATTGGCTGGGTTTCAGAAAGAAGTGCTTTAGCCAAATAAAAGCTATTCCTTAGTCAGAGATTTTTGCTCAGTGTGATATATTAAATTGTCCAGTTTTTCCTTCTGAACTTAAACACTTTATGTAGGATACAACTCATTTATCTTTAGTTGTCTACAGTGTAGACATCTGAACATCAGGTAGCCTGTCAAAGACTGCTTTCAAGTCAACAGACACTTTGGGGTCTGGATTAATCTCACCCGTTTTAGACACCCACATTAGAGTGAGATTAATCGTGAAAAGTGCCTGTTTCTCTCTGCTGTAGAGGAGATGCTATAAAGGGAACAAAAAGAGGCTATAAAGGGTATTTGAAAAACTACCTCTGATGTAGAGATTTCCACTGAAAATGCAAGCATTCAGTTAGAGGAATTCTACCTAGGTTTTGTGTCTGAGTGTCAGGAAGGCATTTGGAGTAGCTCCACAAACATTCCTGAGCAGTAAACCTAGTTCAGCAGGAAAGGCAGTACCTAGATTTCTATTAGGATTAGGTGAGGTAGAGGTTCACAGTAATTCTTTGGTGCCTAATGTGTAGCTGTTTACACACATTAATTTAGACTTTGTCTTACACCTGTTTCAGGCTCAAGCATATTTTAAAACCTAATAGTAATAACAAAACCTAATAATAAAAATTAATACTTTCCCTATGTTTTAAAAAGATATTTTCAAAAGGGAATTAAAGATCAGAAGTTGAATGTCTTTATTCACTAAGTGCCCAACCTCTCATCGCCACCCAGTAATCCAGCCCGGTGGGAGGGCACAGAACTAAATGACATTCAGTGTGAAATAAGATCTTGCTGTGATTTTGAATTTTGGGATATTTTCCTGTTTGCTTTGAACTCCACATTAAAACAAGGCAGAATAAATATTCCCAACAACAGAAGAAAACTCGAGAATGAAATAAGTCACAGCTCTTAACAGACAACAAGCCTGGGACCAGCCACGCGAACACACACGGAGTTAAAGGGCTTGTGAAGTTTGAGGGGTTTTGTATTTGGAAATAAGCAAGATCTCCCACACCAGAGCCCTGGTCAACTTTTTACACAAACAATATGGCTTGAAGTCAAGGGAAGATTTGCCTTGGGAAGGACTAGAGTGTTGGATTGAATGTACTGTTCATTATGGCTATTTTCCTATTCTTTATGAGCCACCTGGGAATCTATCTCCCAGTTTCAGCTGACATGAACTATTTTGTTTCAACATTATTTTTTACTGTTCTAGCCTGTATGCTTTATTGATGTTGATTATAATTTGGTTGCTCACCAACTTAAATTGAAAGGAAAAGCTGCAATCCAAACCCATTTCTGTAGTGATTTAAGAACAGCTAACATGTACAATGCTTTGACCAAACTTCTTCATTAAATAGTTATTACTGAAAATTTTTTTAAGAAATCTTTTAATATCTAAGCACACTTCACCTATATATAATCAAATTTTAAAGTGTATAATGCTTCTTCTAGATAGACTAATTACTTAAATGAGAACATTATACAAGCAATGAAAATGATTAAAGGCTTAAAAGGGGCATTTATAGAGCATCTGAAAAGGGTAAGATTCAGCTTAGACATTACACATTAACTGTGTGCAATAATTAATGTTGTAGATATCTGTATCTGGGAACATGTCTTTATCCTTACTGAAAATAAAGAAAAGATTAATACACTTAAAATAATTACAGAAATCTTTTCTTCCTAAAAATCACTTCATTTGTGGGGAACTCCTTGCTACAAGATAATTGGAAAAAGAAAATCTCAGTGTGTCTTTTTTTAGATCACATTTTTAAGATTGTTCAGAGTACAACTGTAAAATAATGCACACGGGGTCTTGGAAATTAATTAGTTAACTATTCATTTAGTGAGTTAACACATGATTTACCATCTTCTTGAAGTTCAAAATATAGTCCTCTGTGCTGCCATTTCTATTGTTTATAGAGATCAGCAAAGGCATAAAAAAATTACACCAGAACCTAAAACCATAATTGAAGTCTTATTGAGCAGACACAATTTTTCACATATTTTTTTCCCCTGAAAGAAGGATGAGGTGGAGAATGGACCAGGCATTAGCTAAATTGTTACACTACTAGAAGATGGCTTTACAGCACAAGACTGAACATGACCTAAGATCCTATATGGAACAGATGTGAATGGTTGACTACCCACGGTCCAGGAGAAAATTCTCGTCTGGAGTGATTATCTCTGCCAAAGTGTCAACAATGGGACATCTCTGAAGGTTTTTCATAAGTATCTGGCACTCCCTAGTGAATCATTATCAGACTTAAGAATATTTTTCTTTTCTGAAAGCCAGTTCTAACTTTCAAATACTGCCATAGTAGTGCCACAGAGAAAGCCCAAGCTCTGGCATGCAATTGTCTATCTAGGAAAATTGTTAACACGTCTTTGGTCTACACCATCTAGCATTCCCCCAGGCAGTAGCTGAGCACACTTCAGGGTGACTATACTGGTCAGGAGTAATTTCCAATACTCCCTTTGGATGTAGCTAACCTGTTTTGCAGGGAAAGAGGTTAGATGTATGGATGTGAGCAATGCTGTGCCATCTGCCCTCAGGACCAGAAAGCAGGCCCTGCGCCATTCTACTAGCAGGATAGATTTAGTCTTTGTGTACAATAAATAACACAGTGATATGAAAATCTTGTCCTCTGTCCTTAGGAGGATGTGGCAAAATGTCTCATTTCAGGCATGGGAAATCTTAAGATTATCTCTGAAAAAGATGAGGGACCACAAAAACCTGCCGGTCAAAAGAATGGTGGAACCTACAGATGAATATTGCTTTTGCTGAACAAGAGGAAATAGCAGTATGGAATGTCAACTGTTGACAGCAGAGTGTGGTGCTGATAGCACAGCTGGTGAGGTTGAGGGCAGCAGGGTGGAAGGCTTGAGTGGGTGGAAGGAAGAACCCAAGGCTGGAGTAAGAACCTCGTGGCAGTGTCCCTATGGCCTTTCTTATCTCTTTCTGATGCCCTTCTTGGAAGGGTCAGCTAAACCAGAATGGCTCACACCCATAGTGTTCCTACGTTGGAATGGTTGTACTGCATCCTCTACTCTGCCCTAGTGAGGCTGCTTCTGGAGTACTGCATCCACTTCTGGGCTCCCCAGTTCAAGAAAATGGGGAACTACTAAAGACAGTCCAGAGGAGGACTATGAAGATGATTAGGGCACTGGAGTATCTCTCCTATGAGGAAAGGCTGAGGGAGCTGGGCTTGTTTAGCTTGAAGAAGAGAAGGCTTAGAGAGGATCTTATAAATGCTCGTGAATATCTTCTGAGTGGGTGTCAAGAGAATGGGGCCAAACTCTTTCCAGTGGTGTGCAGCCACAGCACAAGGGGCTATGAGTACAAACTGAAGCATAAGAAGTTCCACCTGAACATGAGGAAGAACTTCTCTACTTTGAGGGTGACAGAGCACTGGAACAGGCTGCCCAGATGGGTTGTTGAGTCTTCTCTGGAGATATTGAAAATGCTCCTGGACAAGGTCCTGTGTAACCTGCTCTAAGCAAACCTCCTTTGGCAGGGGGGTTGAACTAAATGTTATCCAGAGGTCCCTTCCAACCCCTACCACTCTGAGACTCTGTGCCTCTGTGAAAAGCCCACCTAGACCCAAAGATAGATATAAAAAGCAGATGCCAAGAGAAGACCATAAGTACAGGGTAAGCAGCTAGTAAAACAGTACCTACCTCCAAACGCTTGTAATTAAGGGACTTCCTGTGCTCAGTGGATTTCTCTTTCTTGAATTTGTCTGTTTTTCCTATTGAATTTTGGCACATACAGCATCCTATGCCAAGCAGCTCCACTGCTCAACTGCACCCCAAGTGAATGAGCTTCTCCCTTGGTTTTGTGCCTCCCTTCTTCTAGCTCCAGCTAAACAATCAATCCTTATGGCCTCCTCAGCATCACTCCAGGCTATATAGCTCTTCTCCATATCAATCCTAGTCATTGCTTTTCCTAGACCTAAGAGTCCCCATTTCTTTAGTCATTCTTCACAAAGAAGCTCTCCCATAACCCTCCATTTGCCTGAATCTTTTTCAGTCATGCTGTTGTATTCAAGTGATTGCAGTACTGTGCATAACTTATCTAGTTTCTGTGAATTTATACAGTGCACATCATGCTTTATTTTTCAAATTCATTATTCCATTCCCAATTTCTAACCATTGGCTTATGCTTTTGTTCACTCCCTGTAATTTGAACTGATTATGTCCACACTTTGCAGCTCTTGGAGTAAAGCCTGGCTTGGTACTCACCCCATGGACTTCTGCACACACTAATTCATTGGCTTCTGATGATCTGCACAGAGTTTGTCTGTCTCACTTTTCCCACTTGAAGCCCTCAGCTGTGGTTGCCCTGACACATCCCTGTCACTAGCTAGGGATATTCTCACAGTCCTATTCTTTCCTCACACGCCCGTTCTCACCACAGCCTGGTATAGCCTGAGGTACCCTACCACAAGGTCTAGATCTCCTCCTGCCCCCATGTGGCCTATCTTTAGGCCTGAAACTTTCAGTATTCTTTACAAGGCGATAGTTTTTCAGCTTGCCTGAAATATGAAGAGTGACTGCTTTATCATCTGTCACATTTTTACTGTTATACACAGTGACAATATGCATATAAATTGTTGGCAGAAGGACATAGTATGAGGACAAAGAAGCAGGTGAGGTCCAACGGGGTGAGTATAAGTTGAAGAACCGGGTTTAGTGGACAGAAAGAGATGATGGGTGTTTGACTGATTCACTGGTGCAGTCCTTGGACTATCTGACAAATGAACCACGGGTTGTTTGAGGACACAACTAATTGCTCAGCTCCAGAATGGATCCTGGAGGCAACACAGTACATGGTGTGGAGAGCCCTGGGAGCAGGACCGCGGTGTGAAGGAATTGAAAATTTACTGCAAAGAGGAACAGAGTAATCTGTTCTCTAAATTCCCTGAGGACAGGAAGAAAAACAGTGCTTTTAAATTGCAGGAAGGGAGAATTAGTTTAGACAGTGGAAAGAACTTTCTGACAGTGAGGAGAGTTAAGCCCTGGAATAGCTCACCTGGCAACTGGGGCAGATTTCTCTTGCTGACAGGTTGCAAGAATAGGTTAGACAAACATGCCAGGAATGGTTTGGGTCTACTTGATCTTTTCTTGGGTCATATGGAGAGATAAAATCACTTCTTCTGTTCTTCCCAAACTCACCTGCTAGAATACTATAATTTTTCATCCCAGATTGCTAAAGATAAAAATGGGTTATTTTTCCATGTTTTCCACTATTGTGAATAACTTGTTATATCCATCTAAAAATTCTGACAGAAACAAAAACACATTTTGTGCTTGTAAAAGTGAAAAAACCCATGGTTAAATCAAAGAAAGTATCTCTGTCCAGTTCTGCCAGTTTTGCTTCGTGTGTTGAAACTAAGTATGACACATTTCAGTTAATAATACAACATTTACTTAGTAAATAAATTTACCTCATTTCTTTGGCAGTCTTTGCCTTTTATCTATTGACTCTTTCACAAGCTGAAAAGTAAAATGAGTGTTATGGCAGAAAGCCTCCGTACAGAAGTTGCAAATAGAAACCACCTCAGAATATCTCTGGTCAGAGTTCATCTTGGTTTGGCTTTGATTGCAAAATTATAGATATCTGCTTAAAGTATTACAGCCAAATACAGGCCCAGGAGGGATTATATCACCAGTTTTGAGATTAATGTGTTGTACAGCCCCTGGTCATGAAATTTAAAAACATTCTAAATAGTGGCCACTGGCCGTTTTATGTGACAGCCTAAATAATTGAAAAGGTCTGCTTCAATATCATATCCACTGAGTACTTTTTTTATAATGTTTTGCTGCCCAGAAATGGTCTCTGCACCAAAATGTGTCACTAAAATGAGAATTTCTCCTGTATGAGCTAGGCATCATGGGATCCATTTTATGATTCTACAAGGGTGTATTAAAAAAGTAAGCTATAGCTATGCAGTAGAACTTTTCGCCATTCAAAGAGATTATTGCTGAATCTTATTCCTTCTCCTTCTGTGCAAGAAACCTCTACTCAATATTTTCCTCAATTCTTTGCTGACTGCTTATAATCTAGGTGGAAATCCTTAAGCTGCTGATTGGAAATCACCAGCTCTGCAATGCCTGAAATTATAGGCTTCATTTCTGGTTTTCAGAGAAGCCATACAGTTCTGGTTTCAGCTGGGATAGAGTTAATGTTCCTCCCAGTGTCTGCTGTGTTTTGGATTTAGTATGAGAAGAATGCTGATAATACACTGATGTTTTTAGCTGCTGCTGAGAAGTTTAGGACTTTTTTCAACTTCCCGTGTTCAGCCTCAATCCAACGCCCAGAGATGATAAGCATCTGTCTGTCTCTTTAGACACCTACCATACCACCTAGGTAGAGACATTCCCAGAATTGTTTCTCAGATGCCACCTTCTCTATAAATACTTAGGTCTTTGCCAGGCAATATGTTCAAGCTCTCCTCAGCCATGAGCATGCTCTACACGTCATGAACTGCTTAGAGGTCATATTCAGGATACAGCCAAAGGCTTCACAGTTTATTTTCAAGCTTTGCTAGGAAGCTCTGTCTTGCTAGTCAAGCTTAATCCTCTAGGTATATACAAAGCGTGTTTAATATCGGCTACCAAAAGGTGAAGGGACAGCCTCCTCTGAGTGTGAGAGATGATTATGGGATATACGCTTGCCTGAACAGGACGCTCCTCCGAGATATCGTGGTACAATTCTCCTTCTCAGAGCCAGAGTTCTAGATTTAGTCTTAAGTTTTAAACTGTCAGCTGGACACTTCTGCTGCAGCCTTGATTTTGCAGACAGGGCAGGGAAATCATATGTTAAACATCTCCCTCAGCTTAACAAACAATAACAGGAGAAAGCTGACAGGGAAGAGAGATAGCTATGGAGAAGTTACATTTCTTCAAGGATATTTCTAGGTGTCTCTGGCTAAGTCAGGTTCTTTTGCACCAAAATCCATCTTTCTTCTACTCATGGCAGCTCTTTTCTATCAGATGCCTCAGCCATGTGTCCTTCCACAGTACTGCCAATTACCTCGAGAAACTCTGTTTTCCTTGTTCAAAGAAATGTGAAGGTAAAAATTGTCAGTGTTATAAACATCATGGATAAATTAAAAATATTTATTAGGATCTATGAAACACAATTATGAGGAACTGAATTGTTTTTGCTGCTAAAGTTTGATTTTCTGTGTAAATTTGCTGAGACTAGAGAAATCATTAAGTAATTCTCCACTGACTTCCTCTGTTAGTCTTAATGTAATGGTAAAGGGGGTTGTTAATAGCCCAGACATGTAAAGCACTCCAGGTTTTGAAGGAATGACGAGATACAATCAGATATTGAGAATATTAAATATATTTAAAAAATATATATATATAAATCCTTCATGTGGAAATTGTATTTAAAATATGCACAGTCAAGATGTAAATACCAAGGGGGTTGGGGGTGGTGGAGGTGGTGGGAGTATCTTTTCCTTTGAAGTAGCAATAACATTTATGAACTTCGAGTTTCCCATTTTTTTCCTCCACACAATTTTTTCTCCAAAGGCAGGAAAATGGTGTTTTCTAATTCAGAGGAAGTGATGTGACATTGCCAATGTCTTTACTTTGTTTTTCTTTCCTTCCTCTTTAGGCTCTTTGGAGCTATATACACAGAAGACAGCAGTCCTATGCTTTATCTATAGTCCAGAGAAACGAAAACAATGAGACAAGGTGAGTGAAGTTTCCTGCTGTTGACAATGTAGCATAAAGTGAAAGAAACAAAAAAAGAAGGAAAAAAAAAGCCAACTGAATGAAGGTGACAAAAAATTTACGGTCATAGCAAATCACCTGGGTGATTGTCTCTCATATGTAAAAATTTTCAAAAGACTTGTGTGACTAAGAGAGCGAGGGATATCCTGAAGACTACTGAGGAATTTCCACTCGTAGTTCACAGGGATGCCAGCTCCACACAAGTGAAGAGAGATGTGCAGGCTAGAAGGACAGTGTTGGATACCTAGGAAAAGGAAGTAAGCTAAGCTTGACATAGTTATGTTGCACAACTCACTGGTGCCAAAGAAGTTAGACATCAGGTGTGAGTGGGCTATAGTGAGAAGGAGCTGTGGGCAGGGGGTCCTGGAGCAGCCAAGTGCTGTGAAAAGTGATGCAGAGGTTGCACTTGCTTCCAGCTCTTGACTTTAAAACTCACAACGCTTTTCAGAAGGTCTTTGGGAAACAAAGATGACAAAGACTCTGAAGAGGAACTTAAATTTGAATACATAGATGTAGCATTGTTCCCGTATGAAGCAATGGAATAGTAGTGCAAGAGGTAAAGGGTAAGTCTAACACTGACGTGTGCCTGTAGTTAAAGATGTAGAAATGCAAGAGTTGGCTACAAAATCGTGCTATACATCTTTAGAAAACCCAAAATGACATGGAGCTATGGTAAGGGTGACATTTTGCCAGATCAGTGCGAAAAATATTATCTCTTGGTGGAACACTTTGCTGAGATGGAGGACAGTATAAGTAACCAGAGCAAAGAACAACCTGTGCTGGACACTTGCTAGAGATCTTTGGGTCTGGAAAGGAAGAAGCACCACTAGTTTTTGCCCAGCTACTGAGAACTATAGCACTCCGGGAAGTTAATGCAGTGGGGTCAGCAGCTCCACAGAGAGCTGTTCTGCCTGTGCAATCTAGGTAACGTTGAAGAGTATGTTAGGTGACAAACCATACTGACACATTAAAAAAAACACTGGCTTATGTAAAGGAAAGAGTATTGGTCCTGAAGGAAGATCAGTCAGGAGAAGAGTCATCCTGGATGAGATCTGTTCCAGTCTGAACAGAAAAATCTGTCTCACAAATGCTCAGTTCAACTTTAAATATAATTTTTTTAGTTATAGCCACTCTTGATTACTATCAGTCTATAGTCCTGTGAAAAGATTGTGTTATTGAACATCAAGCCTTCAACTCAGAACCATGTTAGCATCCCTGTTCTCATACCCTAGCTAAAACGCATCCTCTGTCATCTTTTGCCTGATATTTTAAGCTCCAGTCATCCAGCTAGACAGTTGGACATGACCACCTTGAAACTCAAGTTGAGTCACGCACTACGTATTACAGTAGATGCTATTAGAAAATTGCCTATATGAATCACTTGGAAAGTATTTGCACACACTGGCTGGCGTCAGGAACAGAATGATGGGCAAGTAGAGCAGCGAAGCAGCCCCATAAATAGACAAAGAAGATCTGTAAAAGAATGGGGTTACTTTTCATCTGTGTAAGCGACCAATTTTCATGCCCCTTTTCCCGTGGTTCCGCTGTTTCACCACACACCTTTCCACTCAGCAAAGGAGTAAATAAGAACTGGTCGTGCAGGTTGGCATTGATAAAATCAAGTTCACAAGAAGATATTTCAAACCCTTTATTAGCAAGGCCATAAACTACATATGCTGTTTGATTAGGATATGATGAAAAGAATTTATTAGCAGATGTGTGTTCAGCCACACTGTTTTACTGGCAGCTTTATGAGACTCTCTCCTAGGCTGACAGGTGCGGCCTGCCAGCTGCTTTGTACAGTAAACAAGGGATGGAGAGCATGCCATGTGCTATGATTTAATCAGTTACCATCTATTGCTAGAAAATAAACAAGGTTTTGTGCATTTCTTTCAGTTCCATGTATATTAATTGAAACCAAATATTACAGATGACAGTGGAAGAGAGTATCGCTGATCAGAGAAGACTTAAATTTAATAGGACACAGCCATGTAATACATAAATATAATAAAACACAGTCATGTAATACATAAATATTTGGTTAAAAGATAGCAGAATTTTGTTAAACTTGGCAATGGGAAGTCTTTTGAAGTCTCATTTGTCAGTTTCCATTCATGGGACAGTCAAATCCAGTCATTTGGGTCACAGCTGGCAAAAGAAAGATGATCCTCTTGGTTTATTGTTCTGATACAAAATTGTCATTACAAATTGAAAACACAGAGCAAATAAAAGAGGGCAAATGGGGAACTTGTGTGGTTACGTATTTTTAACTGTTGCGTCTGGCTGTACTTTGTTTAATAGGGGTTGCAGAATTCAAGATGTCTATATCCTGGGTCTTATTACTATTGTTTAAAAATTTCTATGCCACTAGTTTACAATTCAAATGTTCTTTCTCTACTCTGTTCTCATATCCCATGTTTTCAGTGCACTAAATATGTGTAATCTGAACTAATATTTTTAGTAAGTATCTGACAGCTGCATTGAAACGTTTTTATTTCAAATATTTGCATGTCATAATAGTGATATCTAAGACTTTTCTGCAGCAAAATACATTTTAAAGAAAAATTTAAACTGCTAAATTGATGCAAGAACTTTTTACACAGGATGCTTTAGTTTCATTTTCTGCATGTTTATGACAAAAAATGTGATGATTACACTGCAAGCAAGGACAGGTTGGGAAGAGCTGCAAAGCAGCTCATAGCACAAATAATTATAGCAGTGATCTGTTACAAATGATGAAAATTGAAGCCATGGTAGTATTTTGGAAAAAAGTGGGCTTCTCTTTGCAGTGTCAATACATTAATTTTCTTTTTCTCAGCCGAAGTGCATATTCAGATTTGAGTAGATTTTCTGTGCTGATTATGAGTCAAGTTTCTGCACAGAATCAGAGGTGTTAGAAAAAGAACTGCACTGTAGTAGAAGTCTTTATTAGCTGTCCTGCTTTCTGATTACAATCATTCCTCTGAAGAAGAGAAAGATTACTTTTGTCCTTTTGCTGCCAATGTTTTTGAAAGGAGAGTGTGCACTGCTTTCTCTTCTGTGACTTCTTTCTGAACTGGTATAGATCATTAAGTTTCTAAGCCACAGAGATGTATGTCTCTTCTGAGGGATGTTTGTTATTTCACTGAGAAGCCAGCCTCTGGCTTCAGGTATCTGTTCTTGCTTCTTATTAGGGCCAGTGGTGCATAAAGATATAACACTCATTTAAATGAGAGAAGGGACAGTGGTATTCATTGATTGCACTAGTTAACTGTAAAAAAAAAATACTGTGGATAAACAGAAAGGAGGTAACTGAGGCAGGGTTTTGAAGATATGCATCAGAACTTTGTTTCAGCTTGAGATGAGAAGAGGAGGCAGTCGACAGAGTTCAAAGAGCATGTGGAAATGATGCTGTTGTGAAGGGATATGTTTGTGGATTACAGAAAATTTAGGGAGATTAGCAGCAAACAGAAGAGCTGAGGATGGTGGAATGAATGGGTGGAAACCTGCTTGGAATAAATGCAGTCTGGAAGTGGGAATTCTGGAACCAACAGAGGAACAAACATTTGAAACAGTGCTGTACTGACAGGGATGTAGACTGAAACCTGCCTACTGTTAAGAAGGGTCTTGCAGTTTTGTAACAGGGACTCTACGATGTCATTTCCTGGGATGATCCAAGATATCTCTTTCAGCTCTATACGTTTCTGTGACTGGAGTGAGATACTGAAAGGATAATTTAGGCAACATCGGTTTTAATGATTTGAGAGAGATCAGTTTCTAGTAATAACAGCCAGAGGGTCTGAAGCTGTGATAATGACTGCAGAACATATTAGGCAGAAATATGATCTTTTCTAATGGATTATGATACACCTGTTCATCTTCATTCACTCCTTTTCTCTTCCTGCTCCTTGGTGTATTTCCTTGCTGAAGCACAGACCACAGTTTAGTCTTTTCAGGATTTTACAAGGAAAAAGTGTTACATAAAGAGCATGTGCTGTACAATTTATTAGGAAATAGTATTTAATACACACCCACCCTTGCAATTAGCTTTTGGAATACCTCAGCTTTTGAGCAGCTACCAGGTAGTAACACATTCTAGACTTTTCCATGCAAACATTCTCACCATATTGCTATTCTGTATGTTTTCAATGTAAGCTTTGCCTTAGGGCATGTACCTATAGAAACACAGCTTGCACCCTTTCCATAGAGATGCTTTCTGTCTTCCCCCAAGTGACAAAACACCCTCTGCATCAGCTGGGGTCTAGGCCAGGCAAGACTTGTAGCTCTGTGTTTCCCTTCAAAGACTGCATTTATACTAGACTCTAGATGATGTTGTGGCCCTGAAGCTAGCATAGCACAACATGGTTATTTCCATAGTATTAAACTCTCTTCACCTTCGAAATAATGTGCCACATTCAGACTCATTACTGGGAATATCTTCATCCCACACATTATCCCCAAGCCACACGTGGCAATCATCATGGAGAGTGCTAATTATCTTGAGTCAAAATCAGGGAAGGCATCATTTAACATTACAGATAATGGAGGTTTAGTGTCTGTGCCTGTGCCCTGTTTAACTTGCTGGTAAAAATGAAACCTTAGGATACAGCTGAAAAGTCTGCAGTCTGGATCCACAACAACAACAGACTTCAGGATGTAATAAACCCATCATAGGATACATTTATATTGCATGTCAAGCTCAGGTCAGCATTCTGGATCTGAACTCTAACTTACCTACTGTGCAAAAATTTACAGCCCTAAAACAAGGTTGCAGTTCCCTCAGTGGCGGGTTTTAAGTCCTTGGGGCTGCTAAGGTCCAAGGTGAGACACCATACGATACTCAGGTCTGTTTTGCAGACTGAAATGAATAAGGGCAGTTTGAGAAAAATCTAACCACCTCCCAGTGGCTGGGCACCAATCAGTTGTTTGCAGAAACGGCCTCTTGAAGCACAAAGAAGCATGAGGGAGGTCTGCAGTGCTTTGCTGAGTTGGTGAGAGGGCTATTCACTATTGCCTGCTGGCCAAGCCTCATGCAGTATCAAGCAGCCCATAGGATCAAGCTATGTTGCAAGTGTCGCAGAGTGAAAATATAATCTTCTCTTTGTGTTGTTCCACCATGGAGTCCTCAGTTATTCTAATCCTGTCATACATAATGTTTTTCTGACTGTTCTATTTGTCTAAAACATAGCATGTGTGTCATCTGCTGGACTGATTGCTTTTGATTTCCCAAGCAATCTTGTTTCGCTCTTCCCCTCTACTCAAAAGTGAACTCTGCCACCCATACCCTGTCCCTAATTAGCTCAGGCACTGCATGACTGTCATATCAGAGATCCTGTTCCGGTTTCACTACCAAAGTTTCTCTCCCTTACCCTGGCTCTAAACATCCCCAACAGGCAGGGAAGCACTGCCTTGATAGAAGCCCTCTGCACATCTTTGCAGATGACTGTCGTGCATGCTCAAGTACAACCTTAAGCACTTCTCCAGTGGCTTTGGGACTTCTGTGAGCACGCATAAGCTTCAGTCTCCACGTGTGCAGTTACCGAGAAGTCACAAAAACCACGTGATTGTCCAACTACTCTGCTCAAATCTCTAGAGTGCAAAATGTCATACAATTGCAATAATTGATTGGTTAGAGCTAAGCACATGCACTGTAGCTACTGAGAAGTGGTCAGTGTTTCCTAGATGTTTCTGGTTCTCAGTGCCTGTATATAAATGGCATCTTATTTCTCCTTTGTGCATCTCACTGCCTCCTGCTCTCCTCGCTGCATTCACAGACCAGTGTACCTCTGGATAACATAAATGCAGCAACACTTTTACCACTCTGGGTCCTTTTGGGCCCTGATGATTATCCAATTCGAAGCTAGTTTCTTTTTTATTTCCCAAATACACAAAAGGATCAGGCAACATTTCATTTTAAGCACAGAGCCCTACTGAAACATACTTCTAATGCTATTTATATGGCCTTTTTATACAGAGAGAAGTTACCCTCCGGAACCCTGCCAAGGAAATTGCACAAGTAGGTGAGGGCCTAGAAACAACTGCTAATCTCAGAGAAGGCAATGCGCTTCCATCTCCATGGTCTTTGTTTAAATTCTTTGCTGCAGATTATATACACCACTGAATGTATTCTTCTTGGACAGAGGAATTTAACCACCTTGAATCCAGGCTTGCACTCTGTCTTCAGGATGGCTGCACTACAAGTTCTGCACTACAAGCTGCAAATACAATTTCTTTGAAAAGGAGTGACGGGATTCAGTGCTCGAACTAACAATACATTTTCAAACCCCAGAATTAAAATCACCTGTTTTTTGCAAAGTTGGCAGATGTCACAGGGAAATCTGTGTATCTATTTCAGCCTTGACACCTGTAAAAAAAATGACCTTTGACAGAAGGGTAGAAAACATGAACATGACTTCAGCAAGTATTTTCTCCAAATATCTTAACAAAAAATTTGCCACTTTTGCAGATAACACGCTTCCCTTTTTAAGCACATTGTTCTTGTTACAGGCCAGTGCTTCTGTTCTGTTACTAATTTCCACTAGATACGGTCACTCATTAAGCTCATGGTTTTGGTGGAGATCAACAGAATATAGACGTGTATACATTCCCAGACCCACCTATAAGATGGCATCAAGCACATTGTATGACATGTGATGACAAAATGTACTGCTCCCTATATACTAAATCTCTCAAACCCTTCTATATGCTGTTAAAATCAAACAGATCACAGCAGAATTTTGTGACCGTGAAAACTTGGTAGGAACTCGGTTGAGTAATAACAGCCAGAGAGTAACGAGGTTCAATGTAACTACACATGTCCTTGGTGCACGTTAGCATTAGAAGGGCTGGGGTATTAGTTTTGACTCAAACCTAGTTGTACTCCTGTTAAATGCTGCGCGCCTGCTTGGCAGAATAGTGAAGTGTGTGTCATGTGCAAAGCATTCTTCCGGGAAAAAAAGAGTTTGGCACTACAGTGAAGGACAACCTGGGAATTGCTGATAAAGCAGGGGTGTTTTTCTCCTCCAAACAAAGATGCTAGAGTTAATTTGTTGCGGTTTTTTCTGCACAAGACCTATTATATGGGCTGTAATTTCATGGGATGGAGACTGTGAACTCCCAGGTCACTTGTAAACTGATCACTCCCCAGCCTCTCCTCCTTGTGCTTTTAAGTGTTTTGAGCCTGGTAAATTGAAACCTGAAGAAACACAGAGCTCTGATCTTTGGGACCTCTAGAGCAAACCTGGACTTTTGCTGATTTGCTCTAGGAAGTAACTGCTTACTTACCCCATAATTAACACCACAAAGCTGATCTTTGGAAGATAAAGTATGGGAGGTCAGAGACAGGATCAGGGAGAAGGGTTTCATTAGAATTGCAGCATTTGAGGCCTGATTCTCTTCCCATTCACATCAGATTAATCCAGGAATTATTTCACTGAAGTCTAAAGTGTTACTCAAGTATAAAATCTGTCTGGATTAGAACAGGTCATTACTATCAGATCTAATGGATTTTAGTCCATACACTTTGTAAAGTAAGCAACAGAATTTCTTGTTAGTTACATGAGTAACCACACTTTCACTCTTAGCTCACATCAGAGACTGCATTAGCACTGCCTTACAAGTCGCAATTTATAGCAAGGTTTCAGGCACATAAATAAGTATTCCATTTGATTGGCTTGCTTTAGCCACACAACCAAGTACAGTAGTATTTATGACATTGAATAACACCATTAAAGAAGCTTTGCATAAATTAATATTTTGTTTACCAGTTTTTCTTTGCATCTTGCTGCTGAGAATTAAAACCACTTTCTTGTATTGAGAAGAAGGAAAAAAAAAAAGGAAAAACGGAAAAAGAAAAAAAAAAGAAAAAAGAAAAGTCCAAACTCTCAGCTGGTGGAAATCAGAACAGCCAACATGTCCCTCATTTGCACTTTGGCAGGTTGATTTCAGATTGATATCCAGTATGTATTAATGAGGAGTCAGTCTAAAATACATGATATGATAGATAAAAGAATCAGTTGCCTTTTCTAAACGAAGACTTTCACAAACAATAACAAGAAATAAATAGGTATAAAATGTATATTTACACTTGCCTTTCCAACATCCAGTTTTAGACTCAGATTCCTGCATTCCACACAAATGTGGCTGTACCACACTTTTATTGTTGACAACCATTTACATCAGAAATAAAGAATCATAATTTTGAGGTTACAGCAAGACTTATTTATACTACAGGACTGGGTCCCACCACATTTTAAATTTGCTGGATGAATAGTTTTTATGTGTCCCTCATTTTGCGTCTTTGTCACACACTGCATCCCACATTCAGGCTTTGGCATGCGAGAGTTATGCATCCCAAAGACATTTTCCTCATAAAACTGGCTGTTTACTTTTTGAACAGCAATACCACAAAGCTAATGCTCTCTCTTTTTAAGAGGGTCAGGGTCCTTGGGTCTATTTTAAAATGAAAAATGAAGTAGTGCAGATCAACTAAACTTCAGAACATAAATCAAACCTCAAATAATGGAACAGGCAGCCTCTAATTTCTTACCCAGAACATGTGAACACTGAAGATGGATAAAGAGCCTGTTAATTTGCCCTCTTGTTTTAATCTTTATCTCAAATGTGATTCTAATACACAGGAACAGACCAGACATGAGTTTGTGGAGTAATTTGGCTGTCAAAAATAAGTTCTGGTTTGCAAGCAAGAAGGCATCATATTGCCAGTTATGGACAGAATCGTCCCTTTCTATGACTACACCTATGCTAATAAATTAAGCAGTGCCAGGGAATATTCTGGGGACTGTAATGCAATCACTTGATTAAATTGTAAGGATACCCCCTGCATGGTTTTGTTAAAATCACCTAGCATTTATGCAAAGCTAACTGTTCTTCATATTTCCTCTCAGGTTTGTGTGTCTTTGAGGGCTGGTCTCCACCCACCTTCTCTTTTGTTCAACCTTCCCCAAGAGAAATTGGACCTGTAGACCAAAGCTGATGGCACTTGCCTGGAAGATTATTCCACTTTAAGCTTTGTTTTTGCCGAAGAAAATAGGGATATTTTACCTAACCCACAAAGTTATTCAGCTGGACTACTTGTAGCAAATGTGGGTCTGCAGCACCTCAGGCAGGACTGGGAAAAGAATGTCTGGAGTATGCATTTTCTGTGTAAAAGGTAAGATGCATCTCATGCAAGGGAAGCAAGTTCAATATCTTAATAGCAGTTTTCCTTCCCCATGTGACCCTTCCTCTAGACTGCTCAATGTGTAACCTCCTAGAACAAAGCTGACATGCAAATCATCTACACTTACCTCCCAGAAGCTTCTGGTCTCAGGACTGATTACGTCTTCAGGAGGGTGGCTACTGCCACTAGAACTCCTAACACAGAACAAGAAAGGAAGGCCTGTACTCCACCATAAACTCAACCACACACAGCCCATTGTAGTTCATCATGAGCTTGTGAATACTTTATTAAGCAAAAGGCATAAGGCCATAATCAGCAAGGAAGAAATGTAAGAGAATTCAAATGGAGAACCTCAAAAAGAAAACCCCACAACAGCAAGCACTGTAGAATGTTCTTCATGTTTTTTGTTTTCTTCTTTGTCTTTTTTTCTGAGGCGGTATAAATTACCATGAAAAAAATTGGTGGACAGTAGTTCTATTTTGAAAATAAAGAAAAATAGAGAATCTGTCAGATCTTTGCAGTCTTCATTGGCCTCATTTTATGAACAAAATGGGAGCAATATACTGTTGAGGACAGCTAAAGAAGGCGACTGAGTGGGTACGTTACTTGACTTGAACCTTCCTGTTAACAAAACTCTACACTGTCAAAAACCTGTCAAGGGAGTTCCTGTATTCAAATGGACAGCAAATTAAACATATCACTAACCCTAGGGAACCTAGGAATATCAAAACAAGGGATATTTTTAGCCTTTTTAGCTACTTGGGGGTGGTAGGTGTCTGCTCTCATTAAAATCTTACAACTGCTTCTCCCAAATGTCAAAATTGTATAGCTGTTGACTGACACAGCTGAGATAACCCAATGAAATCCCACTGCTTTAGGTGACAGTGGTCTCCCCATGACAGTGCTAGGGAGCTAATTTAGCTTTAAGAGAAATTAGAATTCCTTCCAAGTTGGATTAGGACACCTTCATGATCCAACTCATGTCTTGGGTAGCTCTTGATCTTCAAGCAGAGAATATGCACAGTGGGTGAAGAAATCTACTGGCCTGGTCTGGAAGCTCTGCTTTTGTCTTGATTCCATGAACTTGCTTTTCACTCCATGAGTTTCAGGGATGCGGAAAAGCTAAGGCCAGGATTTTAAGATGAGTAAAAGCTCATGCTATGCAAATCAGAAGACAGAAAGGCAGAAAAACAGACAGACAGACAGACAAGAAAGGCAGAAAGACAGACAGACAGACAGACA
>Ga0065711_1028544_pt1 | contig 40579 bp, 21 predicted proteins | sample Hoacrofraction12_FD_59098 | JGI IMG/M metagenome (GOLD analysis project Ga0065711, IMG submission 59098) | Hoatzin crop microbial communities from Cojedes, Venezuela - Epithelial fraction 12 v2 (version 2) | ecosystem: Host-associated > Birds > Digestive system > Esophagus > Crop | place... | reverse complement strand
AGAGCTGGAGCTGTGGGAGCGGGGCCAGAGGAGGCCCCAGCAATGATCCGAGGGCTGGAACCCCTCTGCTGGGAGGAAAGGCTGGGAGAGCTGGGGCTGCTCAGCCTGGGGGAGAGAAGGCTGCGGGGAGACCTTAGAGCAGCTGCCAGTGCCTGAAGGGGCCTACAGGAGAGCTGGAGAGGGGCTTTTTACAAGGACATGGAGTGACAGGACAAGAGGCAATGGCTTCAAGCTGAAAGAGGGGAGATTTAGATTAGATATAAGGAATAAATTCTTTACTATGAAGGCGGTGAGGCCCTGGCGCAGGTTGCCCAGAGAAGCTGTGGATGCCCCCTCCCTGGCAGTGTCCAAGGCCAGGTTGGACGGGGCTTTGATGACCCTGGGCTGGTGGAAGGGGTCCCTGCCCATGGCACGGAAGTTGGAACTGAATGATCTGTAATGTCCCTTCCAACCCACACTAATCTATGACTCTATGGCTCTATGACTTCTACAGTTCTGGAAAGGAAGAGAAAATTGACCATAAAGGTGGTACTTTTCCTCTTTCAAATACATTCCTTGGGAATTATCCTTAAAAATATATCTTGTCATTGTTATGAATTAGTAATTTGTCCACGTACCAATCAATTACTATGAAAAAATTCATTCCCTGGGTGGAGGGGCTTCATGTGTTCATGTGTGTCCCCATCCCAGCAGCTTCGCGTTCAGTAAGCTAGAATTTCTCAAAATGATAATTGTCAGGACTGTGGGGTGGGCAGGGATGTGCAGTACACAAAACAACGCACAGAGACAAATATTTTTTTCCTATTTGCTCCTACATATTTTGAAAAAGAACTCTTCTTCCCCTCCACTGAAGATAAATAATTTACTCTATTGGCTTACTAAGCTTATATATAAAAAACGAGGAGCTGCTGACTTCTGATCCTGGTTAAAAACAGCTCTAAATTCTGTGGAGAAACAGAGCTGGGTGCTCATTGCAGAGTTACTGACAGAGCTCCAAGCACCTTCACTTGTTCATATTAGATCTACAGAACCCAGATATGCTTCTTACAGCCAGGCTTCTCTTTCCATGCAGTACTTTGGCTATATATATTGTGATTTCATTTCAAGAGCAGTCCTAGCAGAGGCAAGGAGGCATAGTTTCCTGGACGGATCCACAGTGTGCAGCAATATGCAAGATTAACTCCAAGGCTTATTTTTAGAGTCTGATTCTTACAGAGAAACAGTATCATCCACCATGTTTTTACTTTCCTTTCATGCTTCGCTGGCATTAACTCATTTGTTAATAATGTCCATCTGTGACGGTCCATTTTTATATTCATATATTTCACGGCAGATTACAGGCTTTTAGGGAGCTCTCTAAACTTCAGCTTCCTCACATCAAAAAGTTTTGCCCATACCCTGACGTCGCTTGTACTCTGCAGACAAGCAAAGCTGCAGCACGTGAAATTGTTTTGCATCTGTGTGCCCCAACCAGAAAGGAGCAGCCGTGACCCCAGCAGCCTTGTGAATGCAGCCACAGCCACGGCAGGTTAGCGCCGACAGAGAAGCTGACACTCACCACAGCTAAGCCAAGGGTAAGCAGAACGCGTGCTCCTGCTTTCTACGAGCTAACTGTTGCACGGATGTTAAGAGAATAAAGGTTGCAGAACTGTCAGTCCCTTACCTTTCAGGATCTCTAGATGCAATAAGCAGCAGTTTTAAACAGAGTTGGAAGAGGAGAAGAGCAGGAAGAAGCGGGCAAACTACAAAGTGGGAATGAATGGAAACTTTGTGTAAGGAAATTTTAGCGCCTTCGTGCTTTGCGAAGCGCCATTTGTGCATGCCTTAGCTCAACTACCGAAACAGATTATCTGATCACCAAGGATGGAACAACAACAGCAAATCTATTAGCTGGTGGCTGTGGAGCATCACAGGTCTATTAGCAATTGACTGATTAGCCTGTCGGGTGAGAGTCAGACTTTCTCAAATCTCATTTTCAATAAACTGTTAAAAGTCAATATAACACAGAGTGAAAATTCAATTCAGGGTAACAGGGAAAAAATAGCTAATTATTCCTTTACAGCACCATCGATCCGTCCAGGTTTCCTTTAACAAAGGATTAGGCATTATAATAGACTACTTATATACAAATTACCAACAAAGACAATCTGGGAAATAAATATAAATTAATAATAAAAAGCACCTAAAGCACAACTCTACATGCCAAAATGCACAGAATTAGAATACTAAACTACAAACAAATGGCTCTCATGCTACAGAATCTCTGTGGAAGACTACAGAGTCAGCAGAAAAAAAACCTTCTTTCAAAAAAGTTTTTTAGACAATTTATCATCTTAAAATTGCGGAATATCAACTGTGGAACCCAATGATCAGTATTACTTCAGTGCTTTATATATACAATAACACCAAATATACAAAAACTATGCACACACAATGAAGTAAGAATTCAACAACTATGCCTGCCAGAGAAGAAATTTTTCAGATGAAACAGTAAGAAATAGGAAAGTATTCACAGGTGCTTAGCCCAGAAATTGGAGATGCAGACAAAAATCTGCCTACACTGTGAAGAAGCATCCTTCAGCACAATTCTGAAGGTTAGAACTCCTCAAGATACACCACAAGTTTGGGATGCTGTTCATCAGGTCCTTGACATTAACACGCTGCTAGAAATAACCCTCCAGCTTTACCCGCCGCGCTGCTGACCACGCTGCACGCAGCGGCAGGCCCAGCTTGGGAAGCTCTGGCCATATTGCAGATGAGGCAAACCCAAGAGCGGCCAGAGGGCGTATAGATTTTAAGATGCATGGGCAAATGAATAAGGCAAAAAGAGGCAGCGTTTCCAGGAATGACAGCCATCTGTCACAGCACTGCCTGCCATCACAAAGGTAGCTTAAGCAGCGGCTGGAAAGGTAACAAAAAATACCCACTGACAAAGCCAAGAGCCTTGCAGACTGGGCTCACAGGGTCGGTTTGGCCATGGTAAGTGACTGAGTGCAGGTGAAAAAGGCAAAGCAAACCTTAAATGTTGTTGATTTTCTGTGATGATTTGTAACAGTAGCAAAGAGCACATGCAGGGAGAGGCATAGTTTGTGTTTGGCTGGTGTGTAGCGGGGCACTCTTTGCTCTTGTAGAGCCAAAAGTTTCTGCTGCATTGCACTAACTCCTGTTACACCATTCTTGAATGAACAGCTGTGTTAGTGCTCTTGGGACATACCAACTCTACAGCAACTGAAAACACCAGGCATAGGAGGAGAAAAACCAAATCAAGATTTCGTCCATGCTTCAGCACCATACTTTGGTCTCTCAGTGGCCCCGAGGCAGACATTTGTGGGACTTCATGTAAAAATCAAAGTGATACGAATTAGAGAAAAACTATTTCAATCAGCTTCTTGCAGCAATATAAAGTCTGGTCCCCAAACACTTGGGCAAGTACAACCAAGATAGTGGTGATATGCCGTGGGATAAAAACAAAACTGTAAGAAGAAAAGCCATTAAGTCAATTGAAGAACATGCGTAGTGTCGCTCGGGCTGCAGTTCAAACAAACTGTAAACTGGAAGGTAGAGGTTACTGTTGGTAACAGCATAATTCTGACTGCAGAGACCTCAGTGTGAGTTGTAAAATCTATTCATGCTACTGGATAAGATGCAGGTACTTTGTGCCAGGCAACACGAGGCACTGCCAATACCAAAAACCAGGTACTACACGAAAGGCAGCTCAGCTTCGGACCGAGCGGCTCCGATCGCGTACCTGCTGCCTGTGTGTTTGACCACAGCACTCCACCTCACCGCACTCACCTACAGGGCTGTCAGTGCAAAGAGTGCAGAAAGGGAGGAGGAATACTGGACGCCAGTCCAGAACGTGCATATTTGCCAGCTTGTACTGTCTCACCTCTGACACAGTACAAATTGCTTATCGTTGGCATGCTAAAGACTAACACACCCTGATGCTAACTCATCCTAACTGAAACCAATGGGAAAACATATAATTAGACAGAAAAAGTAAGGGAATGAAGAAAAGAATCCAATATGGGTTACAGGTAGCGCCATAGATTCAGTGGCATAAAGAGGGAAATGCATATTTTTTAAAATTACACCAGCATTAAATAGAGGGGCACGGGGCCTGAAATCTCCCCAGTTTGTAAGCTCAGTTAAAGATGTCATGCCTGGATTTTTTTTTTTTCCCCCCGATGTGACGGAAACACTGAGAGATCTTAAGTCATCTATTTTTTTGAGAAAAATCCAGTGAAAAGAAAATTTAAGTAATGCAAATACTTTTTTCTAAGCTGAAGGTAAAGACCACAGTGCTCCTTCCTCTCTCCCAACACTTTCAATCAATTGGGAAACAAAAGGGCTGCAAGACAAAAGCCTTCCAAAAGAAACCCCCAGCCAAACAGGGTTTGCTTCCAACTTCCTCAAATAGATTTTCTTCAGAACAGAAATAAATTTCTAGAACCACACTACAGATACACAGGCTGACGAAGGGGGGTGGGGGGGAAGTATCAGTCAAGATTTGGTACACCTTACCGTGGTAACTGGTGTGTTTTATTCTGAACAACTTTGCAGTCTGAGAACTCTCTAGTCTACATAGCCATGGTCATGCCTTGTCCAGGGAAAGGCCTGCAGAAACCTGCCAAAGGGTGGGGAGAGCAAATGATGATGCATTGCAGGGATGTAAAGTCCTTCAATGGGTCAGAATTTCATTGCCTCATCTTCTGGCACCACCGTTTTTCACTGAGACTGAGGTTGCATAGGATGATGCACATTCCTGTCTTACAGACACACCTTCCTCTAGAGAGGGCGAAAATGGTCATGGAAAGAATTAAAACTTGCAGACAGCAGCACTTCACCGTGAGATAGACAGGGCTATAACAAAAACTAAATAACAAGAACCGTTGATAAAATACAGTGTGAAAGCTCTGGTGCCTGGGATCACCCTCACAAACATTCAAAGGGAAGTTCATTAACTAATTTGAAAATAGGAAACATAGTATAAGAAGCAAATCTTTAAGACCCAAAAAGCCCAGTCCTATAGGTTGTACAAATCTGTTTAAACTTCCAAGACCAAGAAGCTGAGCAACAACCTGAAACTGTAGCATTAGGATTCCCACAGCAACTGGAGATAAGCAAGACCAGGAACTGAGTCACTTCAGCATTTGCTGGCAATTCCCCCTCTCTCCCCAAAAAACAGTCTAAATTACACGGTGTTGAACCTAACTGGATAAATAATTTGAGTTTGTTTTTTTTTTAAGACAGGGATGTGCCATTTGGGTAGCAACCAAATAAGCTACCCAATCCGAAATCAGCAATAATAGCATTTCACAGAGGGGAAATGTCATTTCTTCAGAACATGCACACAGTATTGGAAAAAAACCCAAAACAAACAAAGAAATCCCACCAAAACTAAAAAACCCAAACCAACCAAAACCAATTCTTTTGCCCATTCTTGTCTACTTCATTTTCCACCATCTCCAAACATGCAACAAGCAGGGAGCAATTGCATTCCCACTCGCACACGATGAGCAGGGAGAAGACAGACTGAATTACTAAGGATCAAGCTGCTTATAATAATGAGCAACGTGAATCCTGGCTGGACGCAAGGAAAAGGAAGAGCAGCTGCTGAAGCCAGGGGATACTGACTCTTGCAGTAGAACAAGGGTGCGGAGCTGGGACTTAGATCAGTTGGTTTCCTCTCCGCTCTCCAAGAACCACCCACTCCCAAATCACAGCCCAGTATCCGTGTGTGGCTCGCAGAGTTGTTTCCCTCTCTCTGTTCTTCCCAGAAGAGCGGAAAGCTTCCAGATCCAAGGCAAAGGCAAGTCCCAGGACGGCTCCAGCCCGCTGAAGGGGGAATTGGTCTGTGGGACCATTAAGCTCCTTCTGGGTGCAACGAGCTCTCCAAACCACCGTTGCAGCTTGTGCTGTCAAGTACACGCCTGTTCAAAGCCTTGCCGTAACCCATTCCCTCCCTTGGTGTGCTAATGAAAATGTGACAAAATGAAACCAGGGTTGCACTAACCCAATTTTCAGTACGTACTGCAGGTTTCAGTTCATAAATGCCAGATAAGAAATAAAAGTTAGCTCCACTGGAGAATTGTCACTGCTCTGCTCGTTCATTCTCAAGAGAAGGCAAATCCATCAAAAGCTTTAGAGCGAAGGACACATTTAAGTAATTTTTCATCACTAAGTCTGTTGTTTAAATTTAAAAGCTTTCTACAAAAAAGATGTTTAACATTGAAATGTTAATGCCTAAAGCAAGGCATTAACATCTAAAAAAAATTTGTGTTCCTTTCGTAACATGTATTCTCATGTCTTCTATTTCCAAGGGTGCTTATACTGACTTTGTGTTATTTTTAACAAAAAAGACACAGACTGATTACTTTTGTTTTAGTGATTATTCACCAAACAGAAGAGACATGGACTACATAAACTTTGACTCATATACCGTAAAACTCAAACAGAATTAGCTCTACTTCATGCCTGCCAGCATGAGAAGCATGCACAAATTTACAACGCACTAGTTACTCTCAGTTTCCTGCTCCGCGCAGGCAGGCCTTAGATAACTAAACCCACTTGAAGGCAGTGAGCTCTAAGCACAAAGCAGCACGGGCAGCTTGCTCAGATTGGGGTCCCAGGACCTGGGCCTCCTCCACATCCGGAGAGAACTGCGCCAACGTCCTTCTTCCCCCATCGTGCTGCAAGCCTGGGAACCTGCACCGATAACCAGCCTTGCCGAGCCAGGACACCCACAAAGCTTATCTAGAGACAAATTAAACTATACCATATCAAACGCACACACCTCTCATTTTATGCTTTGGAAATGTTAATTTTAAGATGTTTGCTATATTTGAAATAATTATTTTCAAATGAGAGACTTCTTTCCTCAGGGAAGAATTTTCCAACAATATGGTATTTTTTAGCGATCGCTGCATATTTTCAGAGTCCACTGGCATTGTTTACTTCCCCTAAAATTATTACCAGGCCCACAGATATGATAGCTGGATATTTTTATAATATATTTTTCCACATTTTTGTGGGTTGTTTTTCAATCCCTTGGCTCTGAACACTCTCTTCACTGTCACAAATCAAGCTGATCACACTATCTCCTGTTCCCAGCAAGAGGACAGCCCGGTTCTCACTGAAATCAATAGGGGCTTTGCCACTGATGGCAATGCAACTGGGATCACGCACTCAACCTCTGTAACAAAAGTAAATAAACATTTTCATTTTCCTGTCTGAAGTGGTAATGCTGGAATAAGAAAAAGCTTTTTTTCCTCCTTCTAACAATATGAAAAAAATTCAAGTATAATTGCAATTCAGCTGCTGCCTGAAGGAAGGAAAACAAAACCCAGTGAAGCTTTTTATTTCATTTGCTGTTTGCAGAAAGGATGAATGACCCATTCCTGTCTTCCTCCTCCCCTCAGTAAAGGTGCCCAACTCTGGTAGAAGATCCATGAAAATCCTATGTTTATCACAGACATTATTGCCCTAGATCTTACCCGTCTCCCCCACACTTTCCAGGCTGCTCCAATAGCATTGAAAGCATTTTTCAATGCAGTTAGTTAATAACCCTAAATACCAGACCTCAAGTTCTGATGTTAACGGTTTCAGCACTGCCCTGGGTAGAAGGGTATCTTTGATCAGAAATCCAGAGCTTAACAGTGATGTTGAGGGCAAAGGAAATAGCTTAATATGATCAATCTGTCTTTCCCTTCATTAACACCTCCACAGCTCTTGTTTGCACCAGACCTCTGTCTTTCTAGTTGCTTAAGGCTAAAATGCACTGATTCTATACTGAAATAGAAGCTGGCATATTTTTTTTCCGCCCTCAGGCAAGACCCTGGCTCCAGGATATCAAGTAGCAACACTGCTTCACTGACTTGCAGTATTTGTTTGCTTCAAACAAGAAAGGCAGCTGCAAGAAGCGCTCTTTTTCACTATGTTATTTCTATTAGCATACAACAGTCAAAAGCAGTTACACAATATTTTGTTAGATAACAATAAAAGCTTCTTTCTGCTTCTTTCTTTAAAACCAAAAAAAAAAGGAGAGCGCCTCGGATCCCAGTCACTGCAGTGTTACTGCTTCCTATTAACTTACAGGATACAAGACTCAGTGAGCCTCACTGCTGACCCTGTCACTGATAATACTGAACAAACAAATTATTGCCACTGCCAGCTAAACTATCCCCAGTCTGCCTTCATGCGACACGACAGCACGGAGGCACTGCGCATGTGGCAGAGGAGCAGTCGACCTTTGCTACAGGAAAGCTCACCGGCTCAGTCTTCAGTTCTAGGTCCTCAGCTCAGCAGTAAGAAAAAGGAACTTTGGTTAATGATGGGACACCTGCATCAATTTATAGCAACTGAGAAAATACCTATTTTTCTCTTTCCTTTCTTATCCTTTTTCTCTTTTGATGCATCAGCTGATCAGGTGCAAATACTAACACCTTCTAAGCAAAATGTTTAAACGCAAGCAGAAACCCACCCAACCTGCAGAACAGCTCTGTTTAAACCCATCATCCAAAGACACTCAGCTGTTTCAGAAAAGCAGACTTCTCTCTTTACATCAACAACCAACAGGATAATCTGTGATCAAGCAATGAATCAGATAGGAACGAAGGGTATAAATGATTTTGTGCCTTCAATTCTATTCAGTATCTGATGAGGCTGACGATGCATTTTCCCAGAGCCACCCAGTTGTAACCTCTAGCAGCACAGGACCTTTCTCTATATCCAAGATAGAGGAAGGATTTGGTTTAGACTGCGAGAAGATACAAACTTTGCTTTCCCCCCCCCAGATATTCTGTAATCTGTAAAAAGAATGAACAGCAGTAATACAAACAACAGGCTTTTATGGATCATGATTTCAAAGATCACCATCACAGGTTTTCTCATCCTGAGACACCCTTCACTGGGGGCTTAGCAAGACACCTTACCAACAAGTGCAACTGCATGGCAAGCCCAACAGGGTATGCCCAAAATAAAACAGCCACATCTGCTAATAATGCCATATAGACTCTGCTTTCAAGTCACAAGTACCATTGCTCCTTCTTGCAGCCATTTCAGGTGCGTTTGAGGTCATGATTCCTTTCAGAACAGACAGTTACTGATCATAAGGGCTGGCTGTTTCACAAGTAAAACATCCCTTTGTTGAACTATTTCTTATAATTTAAGCGGCCAGGAGCCAGTTGGGATTTTTCTGAATCAGTGCAGGTCTCTTCTATAAACTCCAGTGTGTTTGTAAAGCACTGATAAAAGACAGCAAGCAACTTCTAACACTTTGCCTTCAGCCTATCATTTTTCACTTCACAAGAAAAAGCCCAGCCAACAAAACACAGAAAATTTCAAGACACAGATTCTGTCACCATTCTTCACCATGACACAAAAAAAAAAAAAAAAAAAAATCCAAACAAAAAGGTCAGTGGGATAATCAGATTCTGAAGAAAAAAATTCCTGCATAAGCAAAATGACAGACTGCTCCATCATTTGAAGTAGTGCAACAAACAGAGAAATGAAAGATGGACTCCCTGTCATTTACTCCCACTTGTACAGCTTCTGTTAAGCACATTCACTCTTACAGATATGCAAGAAAGTCAGAGTTAAAATATTTTATTTTTAGATGCTGGCATGTCCAAAGCAAACAAAGACTGTGAGGACTCTTAAGCTTTAACTCTGCAGTTCTCAACTTTCATGAATTGACATCAAGCTTTTAATGTCATTTCCAGTGCAAGCATCTAAAGCTTATTCCTAGAACAGCCCTTGTAAATGTACTGTTTCTTCCCCAAAAAAGCATTACTACACTCATCCATACCGACGTGTATCTACTACCACTTCTCTACCAACTAAATAACCTGTTGACTGACTGGGAGCGTGTTTTTTTCTACTGCTCTACACCAACCGCCAGGTGCATGTGGCTCATTTATCTCAGAGTTAGTCAAGGCTGAGCACTGACCACACGAATGATTAAAGCCACTTTTTCCTAAGCGCCATATCCATCTGCCAACAGGCATAGAAATCCACTGTTTCACCCGGTTACAAAGAACAGTCCCTTTCTCTTTCTGAAGCTGCCTTGCTAACTCAGAAAGGGAAGACGGTATACGTAGCTCCCCAAGTGCACAGCATGGCACAATTGTGTTGAACTGTAATTTTTCACCAACAAGTTTCAATCGTCGGTTGGCATGGAAGAGCTTGGTTTTCTCCATAGAACCTGCATTTCTTCCTGTCCCAGTGAATATTTAACAGTCCTCTGGTGATAGTGTGTTAAGAGCTCATGCACGGTACGTTGGTTTAATAACTCTGTCTTTGGGATACGAGATGGCATGTCATATTCAATCTACCACAGAAGCCGCTCCAGTCAGGTGGAAACAGTCATTGATGGGAGTGTTGATTTGTAAAACGATTGCACTATTTCACTGTGTCTCATTTGACCGCTTTATCGAACTCCAGGTCTTCCACAAAGTAGCATGGACTTCAATTATCTGTATGAAGAAGAATGGCTACCCATCAACCAAAAAAAGGCAAACAGATCCATTAATAATAAAAAAAGGTGAAGAAAAGCAGGAATCCTACACCGTGCATGTGCAGGCTATACTCTCTGTTTGTATTTACTATAAAGACAAGACTTAATGTTTTATTTTTACTCTCCTCCCCACCTTCATTTCCTTTCCTCACTGTTTCAAAGTGCCACATTCGGTGGAGGTTATTGATCGCATGTACCTTTGTCCAGAAGATAAGCGCCAACAAGGGCCAGCACGGAAAGGCTGTCCTGTTCCCTTGCAGGATAAGGCACTGCATGACTGATTTCCCAACCTCAGCTCTGAATTAAATTACTTTTGCAGTGTCAAGAGTTTTATGCACACTTTTCAAAGTCTCACATTCAAGATACTACAGAAACATTCGGAGACCATCCACCCTTAGTACTCTCTCGCTACCATCACCAGTATTTACAAAGAAATAAGCACTATGCCTCACGCTTCCAAAGTGTAGTCACAGAGAGAAAGCAAGGTAGTGTCACCTCTTCGAAGGCCCTTGCCTCTCCACCACCTTCCCTCTTCCTGATCTTTTCCAAGTTACTGCGCTATTCCTCTCTGCGTAACACACTTAACATTAAAACATGACAGGTATAGCAGAATAAGCTGTGCAACATTATTATAATGCTGCTGACAAGATCAAAATTAAAAACAGACTTTAAATATATCATATGCCACATGAAGTACATAAGCTATAATCATCCAGTACATGCTCTTAGTATAAAACAGTACCTCCTCAAAAGGGGGAGCTTCAATTGATCATTCAGGTTTTTCTGCTCAGCAAGCAAACACAGCTAAACCAATTCCTCCTTGTTGGGAACAGGAAATTAAAGGACTAATAATGAAAACTTTTTAACACATAGACTGGCAACTTGTCAAGACAGACATCTATTGTATGTTCAGGGTAATTTTATCAAATTAGTCTTACTTCACCATTTCCTATTTCCCTGCTCATGTAATTACAAACACCACACAGTAGACACTAAAACTTTCTTTTAGAGTAAATTCAAAGCAAAACCAACTCAACCACTGAAAATTCCACACATCACTATAAAAACCTCAACCCCTCCAAAACTATTTTTACAAACACTATTTTTACCAGCTGAATGGGTTTACCACCCCCTCCCCAATGTGGCATAACTCTGCTTTTAGAGAGCAAATCCTACCTCATACAGAATGACATTTGCCAATTTCAAGTAAAATCTCCATTAAACTCAGTTTAAACAGAGTTGTCCATCTGGTGTCAGGGTCAATACAAATTTATTTGTATCAGCTTTAAACTCCTTATGAGAGAAGACTGAAATCAAGCTGCAGAAAAATTAAACAAAAGCCCATAAGACCCCACATGAGCATTTAAGAGGTATCCCTGCCCTGCAGCTCCAAACTACTTTGAGAGCAACAAGGAGTTTAGCTTAGAGGATGGTACCCACCTTCTCTGCTCATTCTCTGTTCTTTTGTATTTCTCTTTTGTTCTCCTCTCCTATGTTTACAGTGAAAGCCAGAAAATCTCCCATGGAATTGATACTGGACCTACTGGAATTCAAGTATTTACCATAGGGGAATCACCCATGCAGTGCTTTTTCCTGCAAGCAATCATATATTCCCAGCAGAGGTAACATTTTCACATATGAATCAGGCCACACAGCAGTCCTGCTTCCACTTGGAAAGTATCGAGCTTTCAGCTGTAGCAGCTGTGGAAAAAATACACTCACAGTGCACCAAACCCCACCCAAACCTTCGGACCTTCATGCTAAAGTTTTAACTTAGAGAGACATTTCACATGCTTCAAGTCATGCTTGTGCAGCAGTATCTGCAGACATAAAATCTCATTCAGTTCTACTCTAAATCACGTAAGATACTACCACCTATAAGCACTGAGGCTGCAAAGCCAATTTCTATTAGTTCCAGTTCTGACCAAGCCACTCCATGGAAATATTCCAGTTGTTTGTACCGCTTCAATTATCTCAGTCAGACACCTAAACGTGTTTGTTGTTCACGCCGTTTCAGCGTGAGGGGTCATGCTACACCAACACACTTGGGTCCTTACAGAGGGAAATGGTCTATCAGTGACTACTTCTTCCAGCATGGAACAAGCAACAGTGGAAACTGCAAACCAATTTAATTTAACAGAAGGGATTCACATCATGGCACGCAGTTGTCCATTAACAGAACAAACCCCTGGCCCCCTCCCCTTCTCCAGTTGGCAATTGCAGCAAATCTTCCATGAAAATACATTTCCTGTAATGTTCTGGTCATGGTCGGCAAGAGCTGCAACCCATTTCCATAAAGCCACCATGTGGAAAATTGCCTTGGCTGTTAAAATGGACTAATGCAAAGGAATTTTTTTTTTTTTTCTAATGTTGAAGGCATCAATCCTTTTTCAAAAAACTCCTGTTTCAGAATATTAACAGGTCACCTACCAGCAATAAGGCAGAGCCCTCAAACTAGAAAGGCAGCAAATAAAAGAGCTTTAAAGAAAATAAGAAAAAACCCCTTCATCCAAGTATCACTTACAGACTCTTAACCCAGCAAACATAATGAGAAGACCGAAGGAACTTTGCAACGGCAACTCTGCTCTCACCAGAGTATAATCCTTGTGCTGCAGCTGCTCATCAACAAACTTCCACAGCACCAAGTCCACACAGCTTACTTAAACCTACCAAAGCCCTCCCCTGTGTTGTTTCTGCATATACGAGCGGAACAGATCTCTCTTGCACACTTCCCTCTCCCAACTTTCCAGCTGTGCTGGACCAAGGCAGAGACAGCCAAATTTGGCACACGGCATGAAGGCCTGCAGCTTGCACTGTCCAGAATCTCTTCTTGCTCAAGGTGCATCATACAGAGTTGGGGGAGCTTGACATTCCCTCTCTGCCTCTGGAAAAACCCTTGAAATTTAGGGTATTATAAGACTAGAAAAGCTGACAAACGAGACCGCCTGATCTGGAGAAATTTACAGGTAGATTTGATAGAAATGACTGTGGGATGAGACACAGGTAGAGAACGCACCCCTTCTTGGAAAGGAGAGACTCTCAATGTGCAAGACTTCCGTGGCACTGGCTGATCTCAAACCAGTTTCTAAACTGGTAGATCTAAACCCAGAGGCAGAGCCCTCCACTGACACCTGGTTCTGTTTGAGAAGTGACGTAGCAAAATTAGCTACCTGCAAGAAATGAAACTGTTGCCTACAGTATTTTTGCATGTCGAAAGCATAACAAATAAAGTGCTATCATTGTGCAGAGTTATAAGAAAGCTCACAAAACTTACACCGAGAACCTTGAAGCGCAGGACAGCTGTGGTATGACTGATACCATTTGCAAAACTGGAAAGTGAGACAGAGAAACTTGGAGGAGAACATTCAGGAAGTTCTATAGAATGAAACTGAAAAACTGAAATCTCTGGCCATGCATGGCTTGCAATGCATCCACTGGAAGCTTGGGAACTTCTCAAAATCAGGCCAAAGGGGTCTGAAGTTGTATGCTATATCATAGATATATTAAAAATAAGGGCAGTTTTGAAGACATAAGGCTTGTGTCACAAGTCCATGGCTTCGCAAAGCTAAAATAAAACAGAAAATAGGTCCTAGAAATCTTTAATCCCCAGATGGGAGTATAGCAGTAGGTAAATTTTGGATTACTCTACAACAAGGAAAGGCAACGATCATTGTAAGCCTTAAGAAAGTGTTATCAAAGCAAAAGGAGGAAGTATTTTAAGGAAATTAAATATCTATGATTAATATAACTTACAGAGCATAGAAAAACACAAGTTTGTGAGCAAATCACTTCTTTGAAATATAAACATTTTTGTGATACATTCCTTGACTACTAAATTCTCATGGCTGTGGTTCCAGGCTCAAAGCTGTGTCTAAGGCAATAGAGCCATAAATACAACAACGAGCTTTCCAATTTTGTCCTTGCTTGCCCAAGTAGGAAATGAAGAGGTATCTCAACTGTACCTACATGAACAAAAAAGCGACTTTATGATGTTCTTCTGTCTCTTCAAACTTCATTGGTTTCTCTTCTGGAAAATGACCTCCATCATATTACAGTCTTTTTTCATTCTTGAGAGGCAGCAAGGGAAAGAAACACAGGAGGAAAGAGACAGGAGCAGCAGCGCACCCTGTGCGCGTGTAGATTGGACACGCAATCGGAAGGGTGTAGTGTTTGTTGCTGTGTCTGGTTAAAAGAGGCATATATATTTCAGAGTATAGAAAATGCAGTTAGAAGGGTGCATGAGAAAATCTACATAACGTTGATTTCCTTCTGTATAATCTTGTTTTCTATTTGTCATACATACCATGCAAAAATTTCACACATGCAGGGTCAGTGAGCAGCTAAAGAATCTTAAAGAATAATCTATCCTTTCCCTTCATCCGTGCTTCCTGTAACCACTCTGTTAGCCGTCGTCCTGATTTATGATTCCCACACTGCCTCTGTGATTAAAAGCATGACGGTTTGTTTGCATTTCTACTTACACTGATGATTTTTTGCCCTTCCTCCAACTTCAGACAAAACCTTGCACATGACAGGTCTCAGGGTCCAATACTCATTTCAAAAAGATATGTACCATGCACAGGAAGCTCCTACAGCAAGGGGTCTCCTACTCCTCTACTCCCTCCATTTCCACCACGCTACAGAGCCGAGAGAATAAGCACTCTGTAACTGCCTGAGAGTTGTAGCACTGACCCCTGGGCTTACTGTAACTACAAGTAAGCTAGACACAATTTCTTCTTGGTCTCGACTTGAAAATCTAAAGTGTGCAGAAATAACAGTTAAAACTAAAATCAGAAGACAATTTTCAATTTGGGTCCCTATAACCCCCCCACCCTGAAAACAGCCCTGGCTTTTACCTGACAAAGTAGCTGCCAGGTACTTTTGAACAGCCTGCCTCCCAGTCCTGCTGGCAACCCGCGTGGGGCAGGGGTCTCTTCTACCACACCACAGTGGCAGAAGAGAAACTGCAGTTTAATGAAAATGAGGTCCCATGATATTTGCAAAGGAGAATAGCCACTGTAACAATAGTTCAGCCTGAAAAATATTCCTACTATGTAAGAGACAGCTAGCTAAGAAATTTGCATGCATCTCAACAAGTAAGCAACACAATGCCTTTCCTGCTGTCATGACCAAGATCAGCACCTCAGCTCTCCGAGGCCTGCATTTCTCCCCTCATTTCATTTCTGGCCTAGGCAGGAGCCTGACTTTGCCTCTGGGAAAATGCGACACTGCTCAGGCAGCATCTGTTCCCTCCTGGGGTCAGCTGGGTCCAGCAGAGCTGTCGTGATTTTTGGTTGAAAGGGACACTTCAGTTGTGGAGCTCACAACTTCTAATTCTCTGTAAACAAAGCCTCAGCTCTGAGCGCATCACCAGACTCTAGCCTGGTATTTAAAGCAGTTTTGCAAGTGGTCGGCGCTACATTCTGCAAACCTGTGACTACAAGATTCTTGTCTCTTGCTGACTTCCAGTGCTCATAAACAAGCAAAAAACAGTCACAGGAACAGGTTAAAGCTGTATGAGGTTACAGCAGTTGAAGAAATCAAGTCAAAAGTCACTTCTGGCCTCGACAGTTATGTGCACACACTTTCTGTAAGCTTTTACTGGCAAACCCGCTGAACTTCTTTTAAAAAAATCAAAGTATTACGTAAGAAAGTCTCTGAAATAAGATGTTACTTTGACAATCAAATTGGTTGTTAAAAAAGCTGTAAACTTGGGCACATCATGTTCAGTTCCACTGCAACATTCTAACAGAACCCAAAACTCAGCCAGGACTCATTTCGGTTTGCTCTGAGACACGTACAGGAACAGAGCAACACAGCAGGGTGGACAGTGGAGCTTACATTTTCTTCAGCAGCTGCTCGAAGTTTTTATTACGTTTAGGAAAATACTTACCATGCAGAATACGTTAAACCAACTGGGTGCTCCGATTCCTGTCTTTTCTGCCCACCGCCCCAAATCTTTTGCAGCTATGTGGTCATCGCAGAGGAACCAGACTTCCTGGGATGCTAAAGGAACGTGGCAAACTTGCTAGTGGCTGGTTGCTGCTTCGTTACCATCATCTTTGTAGCTCTGTGACTGTACATCTGCTACTGCACCGCTGGAAAACGCCAGAGTTTCCCGGCGGGCAGCTAACTGATGCAGCTCCCCCAAAGCAAAGTGCATTCTCCAGCCAGGTAGCTTCTGAGTCCACAATGAGTATATTAACTCATGTGTGCTTAGTTTGTTTCATTCTAACATTTGTTGCAAGTATTTGCAAGTGGATAAAGACACTTCTGTGTACAAACTGCACCCATTTGTGGACAGCCAAAAAGAAATTACCATGCATGAAAAATTAATATAAAACCGAGACTTGGTAAACTTTTCTAATGCTGAATAATACAGTAAAAATGCATACTTGTTCAGACACATCTATCAGCAAACATCTACAAACTGGCTTAATATCTGCAGAAGGTAACAAGAAAAACAACACATGGATGAGATTTTGTTAGTGGTGTGGCTAAAACAACAAAGTTCTCTTCTCTTTCATAATCTCAGGAAACACAGAAGTCTTCCTTTCTTTAGAGAAGTGGCTGTCTGCATTAATAACTCTGCAAAGAGGTGTTTTCTCAGGAAGAAGTCTGACCCATTTGTACTGTGCTTCATCAACATATCATCCCACTCAGTTTGGTTTTTCATGTTTTCCCCCCAAGACAGCAAAGATGCTACAAAGAATTTTCCCCTTCTTCCACCCTTTTTTGTTCAAAACCAAGATTGACAACAATCCTTTGCTATCATCATGACATGCCACAGCAATGACACATCTCCTGCCATGACCATTGTTTTTCTCTCCTACAGCTAGATTATTACTGGGTGGCACGTCAAATGTTAGAAAAACGCCAGTCAGAGTCTGTCAAGTTCCATGATGTGATTCCCCCTGCATTTAAAGAGTATGATGAACTTTAGCTTGTATTGCACTAGTCATTTTTCTGCAGCCACAGAATTCCCATGTATTTACAGTTCATGGCATTTCATGAACTCATGAAATACAATAATTTCAGCAGAAATAGGAATTTCATTATGTTTGACTGACAAGCTCAAGCCACGTAACTGACTTACACAAGGCACGCTTTCCTTTCTTCTGATTCATGAGTCTCCAACATAGCTATTTTTTCTGTAGAAACAGAAGCAGAGTATATTTCTACAGCTATATTTCTATTTTTTCCCCACTACTTTTAATGTGAAAACTTCATATAGAACACCTGTTCTTGCAAGAGTAACTGAAAGTTACTGTGAATGTGCCACAGTAACAGAGCTCACGGCAGTCAATACCACCACCAAAACCCAGTCCTTCACAGGCAGGGGTTCTGACAAACACCAACACCTTTGAAAAGGTACCGACAGTTGCAATAACACTATTTTCTATATTGACCTGCCACTGAATCATGCCATCTCTTACATCTGGTTTCAGAATAATTGCCAGAAAGAGAAGATTATGGTGTCATTTTCAACTGTCAGTAAATTATTTCAGCTATGAATTTTTTGTTCCGTGATTTAATTTTAGACCTCCTTTTTCATTAGATGATCCACATCTAATACAGAGCAAAACAAGGCTCCATCCCTGACTTAGTTCTAATCCAAATATCTGGTCACTTATTTCTGCTTATTGACCTTACATGTAATGATTTAAAAGTCCATGGAAAAAAAAAATCACTTTAAAAATATAACAAATTTAACTATATGAAACACACAACATTGGAGCAATAACCTATGATAGAATCCCCTTAAAACAACCGCACAAACAGTGGTGATTATATCTCACAGTTTTCCATGCAGACAACAGCTTTGAAAGGAAGCTGACACAACAGCCCAGTACGGAAAAGTGAGAAAAAACAAACATGAAATTTCCACTTTCTCTGCACATGGTTTCAGCACAGAAAAGGACACGGTCAACAAAACAACACGCTCTGGCTACCTTCTGCTTGTGAAACAGGCTCCGATGAAATAAAACAGACCTCTAAAGTCCTCACCACGTCCTGCTTCTCAGCCTTCCCCCTGCACATATGAGAGGTGACAGCAGTCATGTCTGAGAGTGGCCCTTGGACACACAACTGCTAATGCAAACCAAATAAAACTTCAGACATTACATTTTCAACACACTATCGAAAACAACTTGCAAGAATTGTTAAATGCTGCTGATTTTTCATATACCAACCTGAAAATCCCCAAAACAGTGACTGCCAATGTTTCGAGGATATAAGAATCTGGTTTTGTAACTCTAGGGTAAGGAAACATAATTGCAGTTGTAAAGGGTTTACTATAAAATGTTAAACTAGCCTATTATGATAATAAGTTGTTTGTCCTATTGCTGTTCAATTAAAATAAACAAAATGAATCACTGAGGCTTTTTTTCGTCATGCAGCTGTATGGCATATTCACATTTTGCAGTTTTTTCAGGTAGTGAATCAGTGGGGAATAACAAACATCTCCCTTAAATGCTTCCTCTTCCTCTCTCACTTCACTGTTTCTCCCCAGTTCCTTTAGAAACCAGCACGGATAAAAGTGTTCTGACTGTACACATACCTATTTATGTATACACACACATTTCATCCGTTCCTTTAAAACGCTGTGCTTTGGAGTTACTGGGTGGCTTCTCTCCAACAGAGAGTCGCCCAGTAACTGTCAGTACAGAGGGGAAATCGGGCAGAAGAAGCTGCCATGACAGATGAAGATATGTCAACTTTTGGCTATGAGCTGCAAGGTATCCACTTTCAGTTATTCAATTTTCAGCCTTTTTCTCTTGACCTCCTTCCATTTCTTACCCCAACTCATTCCATATTTAATTCTTCAGACGGACCACATTCATAGTTTACACTCTGTACTCTAATGCCTTACACTGACCATTGCTGAATTGTAAGTATCAACCCACAAAACAGATCTCTAGAGGACCACTCAACAGTACCAATAGCAAAGATTTTCATAGGACATACAGGGCCAAGATCACCAGATTGCGCAGAAGTGAAGTTCCATTTTAAAGAACTTGAACTTTTCTCTCTCCTAGCAGCTAATGCATCTGTCCGGCCAGCAAACTTCAGCAAAATAAAATAAAATTGCCTTTACAAATCTGCCAATGACTCAGCTACAGCTAAAACACTTTCTGTACAAAGATAGTGAAATCAATGACCTAATTAAAAAGAGGAAATAATGCTTACCCTTCTCCCCATCTTCCCCACAGCAGTCTGGGAACTCAAATGAACCTTTCTCCTTGATCTTTTAGCTGTAGAAAAATCAAATGCCCCAAGAACAAAGGCCTGTAGGGAAGATGCAGCAGGCAAACACAAATCACCTGTGAGTTACCTAGCCTGTCCTTCCACAGAAGAGCTTCCAATCTTGCCTATTAACATTGCTCACTACTCAGAAACACCTGTCAAAAGCCTAAAGGGTTAAGCTAGGACTTTACTGGAATAGGAAAGACATGGGTCCTGTTCCCTTCGGAGTATTATACATAAAAATAAGTGGTATTTTACACTTTCATATGTAAAATTGATTGACAAAAGATAGACTGGACAATAAGAAGTGGCAATTTCAGACAGCAAAAAGGAAAAGGAAATTAAAGCAAGGAAAAAAAAAAAAGTTGACCTATGTATCCAGGATTTTCAATTATTAAGGGCTTGGCTCTGTGAGATACTCAGCAGTCTTCCAAGGCAGGAAAAAACATGAGCTTACTGTGATTTTGGTGGCGTAAGTCCAAGCCTATTCTCCGTAGAAATTCTGCCTAAAAATGCATCACCAAGTTAAACTGCATGTTTTATGATATCCTATGAATAGCAAGGAAAATGTAGTAAAAATATAAATTAAATTATTCACTGCAACTCACTACTAATGTATTCATTTCCAAACTGCAAAGACTCCAAAATGCCACGGAAGAGCAAGGAGAGGAGAAGTTTAGGAGAATTTTTTCAAGTTGATAATTGGGAACAGTGGCTTAAAAGTGCCCAGCAAGCAATAGTCTCTCATGCCTCTTTTCAAGAGAAAAATTGTCACTTTATTGTCATTACAAAATGATATCTCTTAGCTCTACTTATTTATTTTTCTACATTAGACTTGTGTACTTTTTAAGAAACTAAGATAAAACACAGTAATTTTTAATATTGTATGCAAAGCATAAAACAAGTAAAATAGGCCCAAACTTAATCTCTTTAAGATTAAAGATCTGTCTGAGCCTCTGTCACTACTATTCTCTACAATACCCTATTTGTTCTATCACTACTATTCTCTGCAAGACCCTACTTGTTCTATCACACAACAGAAAGTTTATTTTGACCTCATTTAACAATCTATAAATTGCCATAAACTCTTTGAGACATCAGTTCCACGTCTGACCGGCAGCACGCCTTTTGTTCCTCTTCAGGAACTCGCTGCCACTGCTCGCAATATCGCAAACGAGCGCCCGAGCCCCAGGGCCCCTGCGCTGCCGCTCCCGCAAGCAGAGCAACGGGGCTCTGCAGCACGGAGCTACAGACCGGGACCCGCGTGCAGTCTCGGTGCACTTTGAGAGCAACAGTTCTTGACTCAGACTTTCAGAACGAGGTAGGAAATACACAATTACTTTCATTTTGCTCACCATCACCTTGTTTTGATACATGCAGAAAGGAAGCACAGAAATTCTAACAAACTGTCTGAGGCAAAGGCACTGTTTAAAAGGCCACCACCGACCGTTTAACAGGTTTTCTCTGACATAGGCTTGGAAAACGCTTGCCCCCAGACAGGCAGAGAGCAGCTTCTGCCTCCAAGCAGTATGAAAGACTCCCCACTAGACCATACAGCAGGTGACAACATCCACAGGAGAAGATTTAGTTCTGTCTTACGGATGCAGCTTGCCACTCTCGGGTGAATCCCACCAAAGCACTCATGGTTTGGATCAGCTCCTGCATCGTCGGTTCACGACTCTGAATGAGGCTTCCTGTTTCCATGCTCTCCAGGAGGGAACGTGTAGATGTGTTAGCTCATTTTACAGTCTGCATATATTCACCCATTTGGTAATCGAAATATTAGCCAAGGGTGATATGATAATTTTGTTCCACTCACAACAAATGAGTAGATTACATTTACAACAAGACATGGCTGCAGGCACCAAACGCTGCTCTTTCTATTAGGAAAGCTTTTCCTCTTCCCCCTCCTTGTTTGTTTCGGGACCTTCGGTCCTTTGCAAGCGAAGAGTGAACAACCATTAGCACACTAGGAAAGAGGAGGAAAGCTGCTCGTTTCCCATTTAAACACATTTTTATGTATGTTATATATATGCACAGCATATAATGTGCCTATTTTTCTTTTTACGACTTAGAAATAAAAATAAATGTAGTGGATTTTTACTGTGTACTTGCACTGATCATTGGATGTCATAAAATATTTTGTTAGGCACAGCTTTCAAGAAATCAGTAACTAGGCAGGTGCCAGCTGTGCAGCTCCACGGTGCCAGGCAGTCATGCTCCTTATTGCCTCCTAAACTAGAGGGGCCGAAAAGGATGGCTCCAGAATTGAACTCCACCAAAGTTACACTGGGACAAATGGAATTTAGTGTGATCTAGTGCCCCAGAAAAATCAACTCTTTTTATATGCCCTTCTGTTCTTTCCTTATTTGCAGCAAGGTTACATCACCGGCTTCAGCTAAAATACACCCAGTTTGGGCCAGTTAAAGGTGAAGCTGAATCAAACCCACTCTGTAAATACAAGCTCAAGGAAGTCCAGACAGACACAGAACCCACACCAAATGGTTTGCAATCCTCACAAGCATACTGCACTGTATCTCATTAAAACACTTGTGAGAGAAGCAGCTCTTCAGTTATCAACGCACCAGTGCTGCCTGGAGAGACCTGAATAAAATGAAAGTTCTTTCCAAAACAACTATAAAAACACAGGTACTAAAACAGTGAGAAAAGGCAGTGAGAATTATCCTTCCTGGCGCTGGAGTTCCCATTCTGGGATGACAATGGGATATTGGTTTGTGCCTCCCGAGAGGCCAAAGGATGGAGCAGGAAGGGGCTTTCTACTGCTTTGCACGTGTTACGGGGTCACTCGGTGCTTGTGAGGTGCCTTAGCGGTCTGATCTCCACTGAGGATTCTGTGTACCCGCCATACAGATGCTGCCCACAGAGCAGGATATAAAGTGTTCCTCTTCCTCCTTCAAATGGAAAAACAAACAAAACCCAAAGAAATCACAGGCCAGCTTCCTATCTTTGAGGGTTGCAAACAGTCTGAATGCTTGCAAACAGCTGCCCAGTTCCTCTTTCCTTGTTCCAAACTCACAGACATTTCAGCAAAGGAAGAAGCAGGCATGCCTGCTGGAGAGTTAACAAGTGGTGATTAAGCAACCCTGTGATCATCCTGGGTTCTCATGCCCTATTATAATTTTACTTGAAGACTGTACCACCGTGCTGTTTTCAAAAAAAGATCAAGACTTCTCAATTTGTTTGTGATTTGGACATGGAGAAGGCCCAGTCTGCTGCTCCTTTACCTGGATAAGGAAGAGCAGTAAGGAGTCATTCAAAGTCAGGGAAAATAAACTCATTCCCAGACCTCAGAAGTGGTGTTGGACTGCAAAAGTTAACACTAACTTTGCCCCTTTGTGCAGCATTTACTTCCTCCGAAATAAAACCCCACACCCCACTCTCAGAGTTTTCTAGAATTGCTACAATCTTTTAATTTTCCTTCTAGGGAAAGGTAGAACTAGAAAAAGAATGGCAACACTCATCCCAGCTTCCACTTCAGTTAGTCATCTCCAGTTTCCAACAGATGGCTACCTCCTTCATCAACTACCCTCTCTGCAGATTCCCAGTTAGGTACAGGAAAGCCACATGGCAGCGTGGGATACCAAAAAGCTAACAAGGCACTTCCCTTCTCAATCCCTTAAATATGCGCTGCAGATGACGGACACTATAAAGCAGGGAGGAGGAGGAGGGGAAAGAAACCACACACTTAGATTATGCACCTTAAGAACATGCCTCTATTGCATTGTTAACTGCTGGCCCTTGGTGTGATTTTGGTCTGGGCCAGTCAATGATCTCGCAAACAGATTTTGGGCATAGCTCAGGAACGAGCAAGGGCCTGCGACCACTGCCAACAGTTAGTTTCCCTGCAGCCACTCTATTCTGAAGGGTGGCAAGAGTGGAACATTGCAGACTTGAGCTATTTCATGTCAATGTACTATAGTGCAAAAGAAAGATCTGGGAACTTGTAATTCACTGTTAGATACTTCTCCTTTATAGTCTTACCGAGTCTCCAACTTCAGACCATGACTAGTTCAGGTCAACTTTGAGGACCTTAACTCAGGTCCAATGGGAAGAGCAGCACAGGGATCAGGTTTGCTCTACAGCGATGTCCCGCAAGAGTCTTGTAGAATGACCCCCTTTTGAGGGTGAAGTTATAATCAGCAGCAAGAGAAACATTTGAAAGTAGGAGAGTAGCACTGAAAAATGAAATCCTGTAATACAGGTAAGGGAACAACCTTCAAGAGAAGAAAGGGAGCAACAACTCTCAATTCTCAACTGGCAGGCTACCTGCAGAAAAGATATCAAGGCATCTAGATACCTCGGAAGGAACTGCACGTCTGATTTCTGTTTAGGCTGGTAGGCTTATCTGTAGTGTTTATGTCTAAGGTTCAAACTGCACTTACTCAAACTAAACCCTAGGTCTGCGGTTCTTGTTAACAGCCTAGCAACAACAGAGATAAATGTTTATAACTGAAGAGTAGTCAGGACCAGACTCAAATTTATGAGATTCCTACCAATTTAATTTGAGGTACCTTTGAAACAGTTTGTGCCCTTGGGTTCTGATAGGACGAATGACACCAGGAGAGTTCGGCAGAAGAACGTGAAAGCTATCACAGCACTGGTGATGCTTTCTGTACACTGTTTGAACTGTTCATGGGTGAGAGCATGCAGAAAAGCTTCAGAACAATACGAGTCATTACATGCATCTCTATATGGATAAACAGACTCATACAGCAGACACTACAATTAATGTTGCAAATGCTTAATTTCAGTCCAGTCCAGTCCACTTCACAGCACACACAAATCCCTGTGGAAAAGGCAGTGTGCTGCACGCCAAAGCAGACTGCGCTGCAGTTGAAAATGTTGCTCTATTTCATTTCCACGTCCACGCTCCCATTCAGCAAACGCCGACTGTTCTCTTGAAATGTCAGTGTGCAGGGCAAGAGGCAACAACTGGCAAAACATATAGATATGCTGTCACCGCTCGAGGGAAGCTCCAGTACCTTTCCAGAGTCCCTCGCCAACATAATTAAATTGTGCCATTACAGATTCCTTGGAGAAGATTTCTAATAAAGCATTTCCTGGCTCATTTCCTGCCAAAATTTAGAAATGCAAGTGAACATTCTGCACTAATTCATACGTGCTTTGTGGCACAGCACAAAACTTTTCATTCTTTTTCTTTTTTTGCAGTAACGCTGCTGCTTAAGTCAAGGCAAGTGTTTAGCACTGGAACGACATAAACATAACTCCAACATCTGTTCTCCGAAGGAGAGGAAAATGAAACAAAAGAATAAACCATGCTCTTTTACTCTACCCCTTCAAATTCCTCAATTAAATAAAAAAAAGCAAGAATCTTGCTACTGAGAGCATCACTATCTCTTCCTTTACTCAAAAAACCAATGAACAGAAAACCAGACTCCTGAAGTCTGAAGGACACCTTTTTGCTTCTTGCTGGGGCTGACTGCACAGGAAACAGGTATCAGAGCTGCTGAACCTGATCACGCTAAAGCTTATGCCTATATACCACAAAAGGACAGGGCGAAAAGGCTTAGAGACTGGGCAGAGGTCTGCTCATGTACAGCAATTCTCAAAGAAGGTCAACAAGTGACAAGAAGGTTTTTCCTCAAAACCACTGTTCCAAATTTGCTTTTTCAGAACCGCTGGAATGTGTATGGTGCCTGTCAAAGCTTCTAACTGTCTACATCTGCCACATCTCTCCCTTCGTGGAAACACAAAGTCAGATGTGGACTAGTCAGACCCAGGAACCAACCTGTCTGAGGCTGCACCCTACAAATTAATTAACAATGCAATCTCACTGAAGCCACGTGACATAAAGCCAGAGAAAGCCTGAAGGCAAATGGAGATTCTTCGCCAGTGAACTAAGGTACCTTCCAGTGTCCTCTTGCTGCCTTCCTTTTCCACCAGGATGCAATCGGATGCAGCACACAAACCCAAGCAGTGTTGCTTCAGAAGGCCAGACAAAGATTAATTACACCAGAGCCTCTGTCTTGTTGCCAGTGAAACCAACTGCTCTGAGCTACAAGTCTGCACGAACAGTCCAACCCTTTTTTCTGTCAGAGACATGAGTCCTCTTTTGTCCACTCCAGATTAGATCAATGCTACAACAGCGCTCTTCGGCGCAACACCAGATCTCCCAACAGCTGGATGAGCCACAGCCCAGCTCTGAGCTCTCTCACTGCCGCAACAGCTCCGAAACGAAGTCCTTCAGTGTACCTCTCCGGAGACCACGAACCGCAACTGTTATCCGTGCCTGAATTTCATTACTAAATTGTTGAAACTAAACCCAGACTTTCCTCCTAAGTGGGTAAGAATCCTATGACAGCTCCACTTAGTTCTGTGGCTTCCAGCCAAATTAACCAATTCCATCTTTCTCAGGTTCAGAGTTAGCTGAGTGCCTGCATTTACAATTCTTTTTTTCCTGATACAGAGGAATAGAGATGAAGAGTGAAGGGGAGGTGGCAACAAATGCTTAAAAGAAAAAAATAATTTAATAAAAAGTAAAAGGACGTTTGTTCCAGTATGTGCGAAACAGTTAAATGCATGGAGGCTCTGCACAACATTTGTACCCGATCTCCTGACACTGATGGCACAGTTCCTACCTCTAGTAATGGCTGCTGTTGTGCACAAAAGAAACAGGAAATATTTTTGACTCAAGAATATGGCAAAGATGTTCACTAACCTCCCCCTCTGAGGCAGGCAACCAGCTGTAGTACTGTAGTTCCTCTCAATCTAAACACAACAGGTTTTATATCGTAATATTTGAAGTTACGTTATCACGTCAATTTACAGCACGCCACCTATGCCATGAAACCTGCGGACGGGTTTTTGTCGCACAGCAGGCGTGAAGCAGCTCACCCATTTCTGCACCTCAGCATGGCAGAGGAGCAAGCACCAGGCAGGCTGAGCAGAGCAATGACCTGCCAGCAATCCACGCCCTCACCTTGCTCTGACTTGTTAACAGAGTCATACCCCTAACAGCTCACACTTCAGAGGCACCTCCCTTCTCCCAAACAAGGGGAACTCTAATTAGACATAAACAGGAACCAAAACTACAAACTACATGAATGCTGAGCAAGCTGAACTCCATATTTAAAACCCAGATCCATGTTTACTTCTGGTACTAATGCAGTGTCTCTGTCTTCCTGCCAACTGATACTGGAAAGCTGCTCCTGTCTCCTGGGCTAGCTTACAATTCATTGTCTTTATAAAAACTTCTTCAGAGCTGCACAGTGCCATTACAAAGCAAAGGAAAAATAAGAGCACCTGGTACCTGCCCAAGCTACCGAAGTGAATCCCGCTGTGACTATGTCCACAAGTCTCATTTCAAAGGCCGGGTTTCTCCTACCCCCCATTTTGCGTGCCTTTGAGGCAAGTTTTGTAACCTGAGTAAGCTGAAGTTAAACATTTTTGATCCTTGTATCCAAGGTCCACTTGGGTACAAGTGTGGATACTCCCTGTATCACAGAACTGAAGTGAGATGACTTGTGGTGGTCACGATTGCAGTTTTGACACTGCTCTAAATATGCTCCAACAGCAGTGACATATTCTGTACGTGTGTCCCACTCTACCATCACTATTTTGTTTACAGAGAGCAGAAAAGCCCTCTGGGATGGCAGAGAGGCTAGCTGATCAAGTGAGAAATCATCAGAGGAAGCCTTACGACATCATAAATGACTTGACCATTCACATAGCTCGGTTCCTCCATTTCATTCAATCTCACACGCTCAACTAAGACTAAAAAAGAATCAGGGGTCTCTTTAGTGCCATATAGACAGTTGCATTTGTAGAGGGGACATCTGTCACCTAAGAGCAGCACTGAAAGTACTGACCAGATGGGTATGAGCTTTTAGCACATTAAGCGTGTTCTGCATCGATGTAGTGACCCAGGGGCAAAAGCCTCCAGCTAACTACTTACATGACCTCAAGGCACTGCTCCCACCCCCACCTCTAACCAAGCAGAGCACTTACAAGTACCATACTCCTCCTCATACTCCTCCTCCCTCTCCTGTGACAGCATCAGCTGTGTGCTGAACAGAATGAAGAATAAATTTCTCAAAACTTGCCTGTAGCTCTCCCATATAGGCTTGGAGGTGTGATTTAAAGACAAGGCTTAGAGGCACGTGAACTTTTGTAGAGTTTAAAGGGAACTTAAACAACGAGGCCTTTGTTTCAACTTGCATCATCAAGCAGGGTAAAAACCAAAAAGATTATGTGACATGTAGCGTAGTTCTCCCTTTAGCTGTTAGTCACGTTTAAATTAGTTATAAATAGGAAGGGGGAAGAAAGGCCAATAACCAGAATGAATTGGCATAACCAGCTCCTACTCCGAGTTCCCTCATCACTATAAACACTTGCTTAATTATTTTCTGGAGCACGAGGCCTATATTCTTAATTGCAGAAATCCACTAAGATTCAGAATTCCTACTCACACCCAGTAACTGGATCTGTTTGAAGGGGGGACTGTTTGTGCTTTATCCTGTGGGAAGTTGTTAACGCCCAGTCATTTCCCCTCATATATTCTCTCCTCACTGACCCCAGAGAGACCACTTCACATGAAAGAGTTTTTCTTTTCGAAACAGGGATATTACAGCAGTATGCACTATACAGTAAATCCTGAAGTATCTGAGAACTTAATAGCTGAAACCTTCGGAATTCTCTAGCTCTGGCTCCAATCTACACTAGCTTGGTGTTTTTTCCTCACAGATTACAAAATTATTTTCAGAATAATTCAGGATGTCATGGTTCATACAGCTATAGCATCCTGTTGGAGTTTAATGCATCTATTTTAACTTGGTTTGGTTTAAACTTTCACAAACATCCCAACATAAACACATATTCCCATGAAAAGAAGGAGCAGAGTGCCATATAAATTCCTCGGTATGTAAGTAATTCTACTGACTTCCATAAGAGAAAGCTGTTCTCAGATTCTTTCTGCACAAGGCAAGAGTCTCTAAATCTCCCTTACCCACAACAGTACAGTTGACAAATATAACTGTTCTTTTTGTTCTCATGAGCAGTTATTTCCAGATTCGGGATTGGCCAGGCTTCAATCCAGAAAACAGACTGCTCATGACAATCCCCAAATAACTTCAGAAGTCAGGAAATATCCTAGTTAGGAAAGGGGTGGATTCATCCTGCCTCAAGTATTTGGCAGACCAAGCATCCCACATCTCCCAAATGTTCAGAGAATCCATCCTTCAATTTCTGCAAGATTTCCAGCTGGGTGTTACACTGACAACCAGTGCTTTATCATAGCCAACTGCTATCCACGCAGTATACAGGAAAAACTATTGATCATCCAGCAAGTTTTATAAGTTGCAGCTGCACCCTTCCTGTTGTGATTTATATTTTCATTATAGTCCTACTACACCTCAAGTGTCAAGTCCTCCCCCTCCAATGCTAGCTAGAGCACAAGGAAGAAAACGCTCTCATCAAGAAGGCCTTTTGAGAGAAAGCCTCAGGGGAAGTTATTTCCCAATGGAAGCAGTCATTTTGAGGACAGTCTGAAAGAAGATTACTTCTGCATTTGTTTCAGGATCTTCAGAAAACTGATTTAGAAGATCATTACTTATAGCATCTGATTGAGTGACAGGAAATCTTCTCACGGTTACCTTGTTACACAGTCCATCCAAGCTCCCTCCTTCGGCAGATCCCGAGGCAGGACAGACCGTACCGTACAACATTCCTTGCGGTGAGGCATAACTTACCGGTGTCCGCACAGGGATGAGCACCCAACATGCACATACTGTAATCCTAGATTTGGTGCCCTGGTGTATCCCATGGCAAGCAGTTTAACCTTTGCCTCTGTTTCTGCATTTATAAAAAGAACACATAACATCCCAGCTCAGCACGGTACAGGGACTTACAGTTACACTGCAGAGGAATTTGAAGAAACAGAGTATGCACACATACACATCCCGTGTATATGCTCTTCAAGAACAATCACCCTTACAGACTTTTGACAGGTAACGGATTTGTCATCTCTGGTTTCATGACTGGGAAACTGATGGGATACAAACACTTCCCCATTTTTGTGCAAGCCAGGCTATCTCAAAAGAGCTCCACGGTCATATGTACAACAGATAATACAATAAAGAATAACTGTTGTTAAAATACTTCAGGTCAGGTGGTGAGTAGCACTTTCCCCGGATATGAAAATGAGGCAAAGTTCTCTGCTGCCTTTAGAGATGATGCCTGGGCTGCTCACAAATACTAACTGAAATCCAGTTATAGCAAGAATCTTCCCTCTTTATGCGCCAGAAGAGTGTGCTGCTGGTGCTGCTTCCTGCACACGCTGCTGTCCTGCGCCAGTCACAATGGAGCAGCTCTAACAGCTCTGGTGACAGGCAGTGGGGAACAACGCATAGTTCCCCCGGCTCCATGAGAGAAACAACCCCTGCACTTGAGAGCTCATCTGTTTGGGAGGAACAGAAAACCTGTGCTGAACAGTTAGAAAACCCAGCACCCCCCCAGGCACGTATCACCTTACAGCTTAGCAGCATAAAAGCTGGCTGTGCAAATAGTGTGCATAACCCAGTCTCAGCACTGTCAAACAAACACAAAAACTTGCCTGAGCAAGCCGGGACAGACAGCCAGGGTTAGAACAGTTTCTGCAGGCTTCCCCGAAGTACCTAGTAATATGGGCAACGATCCAGTTTTTGGAATACACAACTTCCACACCCCTGGCCGGGCCTTTTGCTGGGATGGAAATGGGATGGATAACTTCCTACTGCTTTCCAGCTGGTAAAATCCTATTAGAGTAAACAAAACTGTTTTCATCAACCAATCTCAACGGTTCAGACAAAACAAGTGTATTTCTCCTGCTGACAGCTACTGTTACAAGCACCGTGGAAACATTTCAGCTAGCTATGGGAATATTTCTTCCCGGGAACTGCTGTCATAGGCAGCTTAACACTTAGATAAGAACTGCTGGCATAAGCATAATCCACAGAAACCTTCAGGAATGTTTCTGAGAAAACGAAGTTCTAGGAAGACCTGACAGATACAGACACCTGCCCGACAGGCCCGTGAAAGCGATAGGGTTCAGGCCTCGCTTGAGCAAGCGGGATACTCCAGGACAGGCAAAGCCAGCCACCTCCAGGCAGCAAGGACATGGGATTCTTTTCCCTCACGCAACACCACGTTTGGCCACGCTGATCCACCCATTTACCACGCTGCTAGCTTATCACACAGGAACCTGTTTCCCAAACTGCAAAAACTGAAAGGATGTGTAAAGCTTCTGTATCACAGCCAATGCAAGTTAACCCTTTTCAAAGCACTAATTCTGATTTGAGACCTCCCCTGGGCTTTGAATAGGCTTTCAGGGAAAGACACCTTTCTTCTTTAATGCATCGCTACATCACAGAAGCTGCTATTGCAGCATGTCCCAGCACGGAAAGCCTTCAGACTACCTGAGGGCAAATCCACGACCTTTTCAGCTGTCTCCAGGCAGCTAACATACTCCAGAAAAAGTTAAAAAGTCACACAGAACTTGCCAAATTATTCTTCCAAGGAATTGCCCAAATCGTATTATAAAAATATATTCTTGGCAGTTGCCAGTTAAAGATCTAAATATGTTTCAGAAGCCAGGGACAAATGCCTGTAAAATTTACTAAGCTAGTTGTCTCACATACTACATTTGTTCACACTAGACTTTCCAAGTATTTTTCTTGCATGTTGTAGTCCGGTATTATTCCTTTAAACAATTACATACAGTTTCAGAGTCAAATCCTACAGAACTCCCAAGGCAAAGAAATTTGGTGGAAAGAAAGGCAAGAAAATGAAATTATGTCTTCATTAAGATCAAAGGCTTTTTGGTTACTTAACAAAAAGCCTGATTGGTAACCAACAAACCACCTAATACCTGAAAATCCTAGTCAACACAAGGTACATGCGGTTTCTTCTTTTTTCTTCTTCCTCAGTTAGGGACTGATTATCTCATTTTTTCTTCTGTTCCCAACCTCAGATGCTCCTTTTACAACCAGAACTAAAGTACAACTCCTCCTGCCATTGAACAACTTCTTGATACTCCCTTTTTGGTGGGAATCACATCAGTCCTCACGACGTATGACCAAACCCAAGTCCATACTAACAGAACTGCGGCAGCTGTTTTTCAGCTCCTTCTTGACATATCCAAGTCACAAGTAAGAAATCACCTATAGCTAGCTCTCTCTTACTAGAAACAGCCAACAGGGTTATTTTTTTAAAATCAAAACTCATGTATCATTCGGTGATTTCCGGTTTATCATTTCAACATTTGAGGCTGGTATTTTCTTAAAAAAAAGAAAATGATGCTCTCATAGAAACTGCTAGCGCACTTGTCTGCTTGGACCTTGACTGACTTCTGAACACTTGGGGTTGAAAACTGGTTACTGGCTATTAAAGTGTAACTGCTGAAAAGTAGCAATTGGCTAATTCTGAATTTCTGTAACATATGTGTTTGCTACGTATGACTGGCTGCATCAACAAGTGTCAGCTTCATCCAATTTAGGAAAAGTCATGAAAACAACCCTTTCTGAGTAGTGTTAAGAGGCTCATCCTAAGACGGTAATACCTCACTCAAAAGATTTGAGTGTATTGACTATGTTAAATGTGACTGTTGAGATTAACAGGTTTTTTTCCCTGATGTTGGCATAGTTACATTTTGCAAACCTAAAATTCTCTGACCTATTAAAAAAGCGGCTCTTCAAGAATAAGAACAAAAAGAAAACCCCCCAAAAAATCTCAAGACACATCCCAGTGTTTGAAAATAGATGCATGGATTTTTCTTTTCATATTCTGTAACATGTGGAGTTCACATTGCTGCAATATGACCATCCTCTCCATCACAAGCAGCCTGCAAATTAAATATAGAAAATACGGGACGTTTTCGTGGTTACCTCCTGCCCTGTTAGGCCTCAAGCTGCTAGCCTACTCAGCTTCAGAACTCTTACGTGCATGTGAATGGTAAAAGGAGTACATTCACATCATGACAAAGAAAGGTGGAGGAAGGTGATCACATGAGGTTATAAGGAGAAACCTTGGTTTAAAAAGAAAGTCAAAAAACCCAAGCACAGCCTTAATTAATTTATTTCGCCCTCTTCTGACTTACCCTAACTTAACAAAGCACGTGATGTCTTGCAAGAGTATAAAGCAAAGAGTAATACATCCTATTAAATGCATTTTATCATTCTAAGAAAATGTAGCTGATTTCACTTCATTATTAAGTGATTACTTTAGAAGTGCTCAGATGGCTTGGAGCACAGAAGCACCCAAAAAGTGCTCAGATGGCTTGGAGCACATCGTGGGACTTTCTGGGCATAGGCGACTACTTTGACCATGGCTTGCACACCACACAGGATGAAGAGTCAAGTCATGGACATCTGCGGAAAGATGACACAGCCTTGAAGTAAACTCAATCATATGATAGAAAAGGACCCTAGCATTGCAACTCCTGCTTCAGCATCAAACATTTTTGAGGATGTCTAATCAAAATAACAGTGCTAACCTTTTCCATTGATAACAGCATTCATCACGTGTATAGCAGCGCAGGTCTATGAGCTCTCAGTCATGAACAACCACCAAGGAACTTTGCACGTCAGCACAGCAAAATTCCCCCTCGATAAGCAGACTGGGCATATTAGAAAGTGTGACTGAATATGCCTGAAAATTCAACATGTGATGGAAGTGGGGACTACTGGCTGATTCAGAGTTCAAGTCCTACTTCTAGTAACTTAGGAGAGCGAGAAGGCTTAGGCAGTAAGAGATCTCTAAAGTGAAAGAGGAAGATTCAATTTATGAAGTTCAGGAAGGCAGCATTGAAGTAATCCAGGCGCAAGAAGATGCCAGTCTCGAGGAAAATGTTGGTTCACGGGATGGAAACTAAACGTTGTGCAGTTATTATGAAGAAATAACACGCTGCTCAGACAAAGCCTGTTTGCAAAGCACAAGAGAAAGAGCAGGATTAAATGCTGTGCTCAAATAATAGCCTGAATAAAGAAGGGCAATATGGAGTCACCAGTGTTTAGTGCAATACTACATTTCAAAATCAAAGCTACTGGTAGCAACAGTAGGAATCCTGATACACGTAGCACAATACGATTGTTAAAAATACAGGACCTTACTACAATAATGGTGAAGTCTTCGGCCAGGTCTATGGCTCTGTTGGAGTCAGTCTATGTATACACTAGAAAGATGCTGTCATGTTTAAACATATATAGAAATCTGATCAAATAAATCAAAGGAAAACTTGAGGGCAACAAAAGGCTCAAGATGATTTATTTTGGTTGTGCTGCACCACACTAACACCAACCACAACAGTATGATCAGTGATGGAAACTCTACTCAGATGCTTGGAACAAGAAGTTCCAGTTTTGTCCCCCTAGAAAAGATGCTAAGGCATTTCCTTATCTGAAGGGGCTCCTATGCATATATATGTATTGGCCTTCCTGTACAGTACACAATGGATGAAGTATTTCCAATAATGAGGATTTTCAGCTAAAGGACCCCTACTGCACTTGCTTCAGCAGACAGGATAAATCTGTTCAGTCTTCCTCCTTGCAGAACTACCCAAGTCACAGCTGTCTTCTCTATTTCAAAGACCTAAAAAAAGGTACAGGTGGAAAGAAACCGAAGAGAAAGAGGCAAAGAACAGAAGGTAATCCTGTCTTTTATGATTTAGGGCATGTTAACAGAAAGGATGGTTGACTGATTATCATTATACTCCATGATTCTTGTGCTCCTTGTTCTTCTCCCATCTCCACTAGGAAAGCAAAACCTGTCAGGAAACTGGTGAGTCAGCATGCTGCTGCTGTTTGTCTTGGCTATAAGACATTGATTTTTTTCCCAACGCTTTGATATAGCGTCACAGGTATCCTAACTAAAATCTTTACTGAGAGCACAGGGGTCACAGCAGCAAGAGCTGTTAGCTTAAACAAAAAAGTCAATTCTATTTTTACGGTATTTGTTTGGACATTTACATTTTCTGAGAGACTCAAGAGGAAAAAAAAAGGGAAAAAGACTTTTTTTCTTTAAGCTATTTAAGATAAAAAAGGAAAGAAAAATGCATGCTCTTCACAAAATCTTGTTTCAAAAGACACTGAATATTTCCCTGTAATCAGGTATCTTACACATGCGTATGCCTAATTAGCCCAAGAACTAAAGCTAAAACGTAGAGTGGTTCCGATACGTGGTAGGAGTTTTTATAAGGCAGCACTTCTTCAGCACTTCTCCAGAAACCAGGCCCCCTTCAACAGATCTGAAATTAGACAATGAAAAGTCACCAGGCATTTTGAAACTCTAAGCAATGCTACTTGGCCAGAAAATCTTAAATTATCTTGTTAGTACCTCACGATTAACATTAACCAAAAAGGAAATTTGGTATACTTTAAAAACAAAAATGCAAAGGTGACTCAGGAAGCCCACAGGTCTCCCCCCTTGCACAGAAGAGCCCCATAACTGGAATGACAATATTTCAATCTGCAGTGAGGTGTAATGAAAGAATCTCTGCTTAATAGGCTAGAGATTAGTTATGAAGCAAAACACAGAGTCAGATCATAAAAAGTTAATTGCAAATCACTGTTTTCTTGTTTAAATTGGCAGGAAACTGTGAAATATTTCCTCTATAAAAACATAGGTGAGCTATTATGTAGAATTTACCATTAACAGGGTGGAAGGAAGGGAAGTACAGAGCAAAGTTCTAATAACATGCTAAGAAACCAGTTGCCTCTGAAAGAGACCAAGTCACTGGGCAGGAAAGGTCTGTACACTAACATCTAAGCCTGAGATTTATGGTCAAAGCCAGCTTTAAGACAGACCACTTAAGAGTTGCTTTAGATTGTGAATGCATATATAATACCAGATGCTATTTACTACACCCTTTATAAGAGGCTTTGAGATACACAGGTGAAAGAGCTATATAATTAGTACTACTAAGAAATTCAGGTTACAGTTAAAGGTGGCCGACAGGAGTTTCTTAATCCTTTCTGGATGCATCATTGCAACAGAGATGCCTCAGAGTATTTCCTACCCTTAGCTCAACTCGGCAGTTTGTAAGGATGAAGCAGCATTCAGTACAGTATTTCAGACTTCTGAGGCTAAGCACAGCAATGAGAAGGGCTGCATGCCATTTAATACAAGTAGAAACAACAAAACCCTATTAAGTACACAATGTGCTTTTCATGTGATGACCTCTCTCTGCATGGACCTTTCCTGAAAACACTTTTTCCAGCCATGAGACATCTCAGGCTCCAATAGCCATGCACTGGTAAATAGCTCCTCCTTTGGCAGTAACACACCAGACTATCTGAAGCATCCTCTTCAGATCTGAAACTTGACATGCTGCAGTACAGAGGTGTTTAAGGCTCTTTGTGTCTTTGTGGCAATAATCTCCAAAGGACTCTTCAGAGAGATTCTCAGACTGGATTTTCAGGAGAGTACTCTGTTACGGAAATAGAAGGGTGAACAAAATACATCAGGCAGCGATTACAGCAACTGTGTCGCCTTGAATCTCAGCTAGTGATTATTTTTTCCTCATCAATTCTACTTTAATTCCTTTAGAAAAAGTAGAGAGTTTTTTCTGGTTCTAAGGTTAACCACCGTTTCAGAAACAAGAGAATCTGTAATGGAGACTACTTCAGCTCTGTGTTCCTCCTGTGCTTCATACACTCTTTAATCACACCAGCACTAACATTTTTGTTTAGGAAGACATTTGCTTCTGATTTTTAAGTAGCACTCCCTTCCATCCACATCCAGTAAGAAAGACTCCATCAAAAAATCTTGACTCAGCAGCTATCACAATTGTGATTATTAGGAATTAGAGACCATGCTTCATCTTTGCTTGACAAAGCACAAGTTCAGTCAATATTGGAAAATTTCTCTCTGCTCTAATACCTTCTGGAAACAGAAGCATAAACAAAGACGAGCTTTGTGCAGTTAGACTCTGCCACTTTGGCTTTCTAAAGCATGCACAAGCCCAAGTGTGCGCTGACAAAGTATCACCTATTTAAAGCACTACTGCCACAAATTTGGTCGAGTTGCTGCCAATAACTAGAAGTTTAAAATAAAAAGACACAAAGCAGTGACTTTGGTTCCACGACTGACTGAAGGCAACTGTCCATGCTGCCTTCTTGAGATCTGCAACAGCCATAACCTGTAAAAGACAGCAGGATGTACAGTAGGGAGACTCAGAACGTGTGCAATACATTCGATAAGCCAGACATCCCTAACTGAAATTAAAATCGGGTGTGTTCTTTCTGTACTCTTTGCTTCCAGGTCAAAGTAACTAGAATACCACAGCCACAACCACCACCTCATCTCCATCATAATTCTTTGTGGCTCTGCTTGTCGCTGTCGTGACTAACATTTGGGTTAGGAACATGTTGGCAAGGAGTCATCTAGGACTCGGATGAGAGCCGGAAGCGTGGGCATTGCTTACGAATATGACTCAGATAAGGCACATCAATTTCACCTATGAAACAAACTCACAAAGAATTTTTCTTAAACAGCTCCAGGCCTGCATATCCTGAATTACTTTCTAGAAAAGAGGTCCCAGGTTACACTCCTCCAATTTCTACAACAGGCAGCCAAAAGCTTCTGCTGACTGCTGAACAAACCCATTAAGCCCAACCCTACAAATCAATGAAGGAAGAGGCCACAAGAGGAGGCTAATCTCTTCCTCCTTGCTAGAAGAAACAGATGGCCCAGGGGGAAGGCAGTATTGTAATAATCTCCAAGTTATAACATAATCTCCTCCAGCAGTGCTTTCTTAAAACGTAATATGACCTCTTCCAGTTCACATCCTAATACCCAACTAAAGCCCTTCACCAGCCTCCTGCAGGGATGAGGCCTCCACACCCACCCACCTAGGCATGTCCCACCCAATTGCACCAGCTAAGTCTACAGTGGTTCTGTCAGGCGACATCAAATTCAGGTACTTGCAGATCACATGTTATTTCTCACCAAAAGTCCCTACAGCACTAATGAACTCCAATTTTCTTAAATCACAGGTTTCGTTCAAGATGCGACATAAAGTTCATACGGAGGCACTGGTCAAGATCGCACTAGTTTGGAAGAGATACACGCACACTAAATTGCTCAACGGGTGATAAGAGAACAGGCTCTCTTCTTGGCATTTCAAACTCACAAAACAGGACGGTTCAGCAGAGCCCTGAAAACAGGGCATGGCATCAGTTTGGCTAAGACGCTTCACACAAACTGTTACGAACTGTAATCTCCAAGTAATTAGCCCCCCAAAATCTGCTGACACTGGTGTGGTGGAACACATTAGCTGTGCATTTACAGTGGTCCATTCCTTACAGGCTGTCCTTCAGATGGAAGTATTAGCAAAGCATCAAGTTCAGCCATTAATAAAATTCAAGCCAGCTCATTTAAAGTAACTGTTTCTGAATTGTGATTATCAAAGGTTTTACTCAGAATTAGGATACATTTTTATTTGTAGAGTGGGAAAGGGTAAGGGCAAAAAGGCAAATTCGGAGGTTTGGGTAAAGAGTGTTTGCGAACTTCTAAGCAGAAAACCAAAATTACTATGTTATGACGCAACTTTTGTTTAAAGATTAACAAAGCCCAGCCAAATGCATAGTTTTGAAAAATCAGGTTAGTGTAAGTATACACGCAAGCAGGGACATATCTAAGGACACATCCTTTTGCTTTGCCAACAAAAGAAAAATATAGTAAGTGTAATCAAACCTGGTGTACTAGCCAAAAGTCTTCAGCTCAGATAAACAGAGTACCTCAAACTCACGGCAGCTATTTGAAGAGTTCCAACTTTCAGCCACTTTTAGTTACTACGTCAAATTTAAAGATTCTCACTACCAAACTATCCAGCCCTTCAGAACTGTTTGGCTCTGAAAGACCAAGCTGGCTTTATGGGTGAGCACAACTGGGTGCAAAAGGTTTCATACCAGACTAGCAGGCTTTAAAATACTCCACGTACTAAGGATTTAAGAGAAGAACCAGGGTACTGGAAATAGGTTTATACTGATATTTCCCCACCAGTCCTTGAGAGAAACTAGTCTGAGTTGAACTGGTGAGTGAGTGGAAAAAATGCCTCTTGCTCCCTGCTGACAGGTATTTCAAAACCCACAGCACACACAGATCCACAAAGAATGATATGCCTAAGCTTTTAAAAAGTGCTAATGTTATAAAAATGATTTGGTAAAGCCTTTCATTCTCAAACAGTTGGTTTCTTGACAACGTGTCTCTGCAGCTCCTAAGCACACGTATAATAAAAACCTTATCAAGAACAGATCCCTGCTAAGGGACAGATATGTGGTTGGAAGCTGTGAAAGTTCACACTTCAGAAAAATCAAACTAACAAACTGCTGAGCCCTGTTAATTGTTTCTTTAAAAAAAAACCCAGCCAACCCAAAACATAAGCTGTACATAGCTTATCAGAGTGATTCTAAAACTTGGACTGATCTACTAACCTGCCGTATGTGGATTACAAGTTTCTAATTTCCAAAGCATATGAAACCTTGAGGAAAAAACCATTGAAATCAGAAGCATGCATATCTTTTAAAATCACCAAGAAAGACTTTTGTAAACTTTTTTGTCCATCGATGAACTCAGAAACCAAACTTCTATGACAGACTAGCACAGAAACACATACACAAAGCCAAGACTAAGCCAGTATCTTGAGGCAGCTCATTAAAAAAAAAAAATTAAAAAAAAAAATCAGTCTACCTGGTGCTTGAAACAGTATAACAGAAGGCAGAGCATGCGTGTGAGCTGGGGGAGCACAGAGTGCCCTCCCAACACTCTACCAAGTACATGGGTTCTCCTCAGCAACAGGCAGCTCGCACAAAACATAGTTTTAAAGGAGCTGCATGCCTTAAAATTCTTTCCACGTGAATGACGTGTCTCAGGAAGATGTCAGCTTAGATGCTCTCGTTTTCATGATGCAGAAATAAAGCACAAAAAACCCAGAAAAAAAGCAACAAAGCCTGGGTTGTTTGGGTTTGTTGGGTTTTTTTTGCTTTTTTTTTTTGAGCAGAGGTAGGAAAGGAAGCACATAGAATTCCTTCAGCATAATTTATTTGGTTTATTGTTCCTGCAGCACATTACAGTACAGTCAAGCTCACGCATGACATGCTCTACCAGGAGGACTTCAGAACACCAAGCTCTGCTCTTGTGTGGGGAGCCCAGAAGAAGGATGCAGCCAGAAGGGCACTGCATCACATTTCTTCCAGGGACTAACAAGGGAGCCCTTCCAACACCTCTAAGGGCTGTCACTCAGTCCTTCAACAGAGGAGACGGATAAGTTAACTACTGGATCACTTCAGAGATTTTTCTAATTCTGGAAGTCAAATTAAAGAACTGAGTTTGGCTTTTTTTTCAGAATCAGCTGAAGAGATTAGATGTCTTGCAGTTCTAGGTGAGACAAATTTACGGGAACAGTTCACAGAAACTGCTTAGACTCTGGTTTCTGAAATATCACTACGATGACGCAAAGCACGCATGATAGTATTATCTGCTTTTTTTAAAAAAAAGTCTTTTCCAGCAGTTATTTATGCTTAAGAGTGCAAGGAATAAATAGGCCTCCATTCCCCAAATCTTGGAATTTGCCCTCTCCTAAAGCCACGAGGAGAACTGCAGCTAAGTGACTTAACTGACAAACACTGCCAGTTTCAGAGTTCCTTGCAGTCCCAAGTTTTACAGCCCCCAAACAAATCAATCTCTTTCTTTTACTGGCTGTGTATAAAACATAACATTTGTTTCAAGAAGTGCTTGTCCAGAAGTCTTTTTGAATACAAACCAGGGAAAGTCACCAGCTGGGCGAGGGGGGCTGTGACTGCCTGC
>Ga0065711_1028543_pt1 | contig 40588 bp, 19 predicted proteins | sample Hoacrofraction12_FD_59098 | JGI IMG/M metagenome (GOLD analysis project Ga0065711, IMG submission 59098) | Hoatzin crop microbial communities from Cojedes, Venezuela - Epithelial fraction 12 v2 (version 2) | ecosystem: Host-associated > Birds > Digestive system > Esophagus > Crop | place... | reverse complement strand
GGGGAAGAAAATTCTCTGATGAAATGTAAAAAGGTCCATTGGAGAGGGGGTTGGGAAAGATAGAAATATAATTAAAACAATTAAAATTCCTATCTCATGACCATTTACAGATGCTCCAAAGTGGCTCTAAATTAAAGGGAAATGTCACAGAACATGGAAGCGTGTGCCAAAAAGCAGCATTAAAAATGACAAATTCCAAACAGCCTGAAGACACTCGTTAAATCCAAGGAGCAGGGCTTTAACAGCTCAGCCAAGGCAAGCAGAGTGGGTAGACTGAAAAAAGAAAATCAGGTCCAACAGTCAGCTGCAGAAATGAAGGAGAGGTGACCAGGGAAAAGCTATTCAACAGAATAACCAGCCAACATGAGACATGCAGATTTTTAGATTTATTCCCCCCAGATCAGGTATCTTTTCTATCATCTCATCTTTAATGGATTCAGACCGTCTGTTACTATGGCCTCAGTTGTTGCCTTCTAACTACTTTTTCTTTAAAAAAAAGTGTGTAAAAGCTCTGATGATGAAAGGCTTCATCTAATACCAAGATTTGCTGGATGAAGGTTCCCCCCACACCACAGCACCACAAGTTCCAAATCAACGCAGAGAGGTGGCGGTGGGGGCTGCATTTCCTCCACTTTCCCTGTTGTTGGGTTTCTCCCCTTATCTGCACTGCTGGGAGAAATCTCTTGCGGAATATTTTTCTCATTTATATTGAGAAACCTCTGCTCATGTGCTTGGGTGGGGATCTTGCTTTTTTGTGTGTGTGTGCTTTTTTTTTAGAAAAAAAAAAAAAGGCCATCTGCCTAAACTTCTTCTTACACTCTCTTCCACTTCGGCTTACACTGGAGAAACTCAATTATAAGAAATACAATAAATATTTATTGAACTGGTGAAAGCAATAGCATATGCTGAACACGCTCTGTTTTCCTGGATATTTTTTTTCTCCCCTGCATCAAGCCCTTGTTCTGTCAGAATTGTTTTCATGTTAGTATTAGTCAGTCACTCCCCATGTGTCAGTAAATGCAAAATATGCCTGCTGTGAGACAGAGAGCGCGGGTGCCACTTTGCAGTTCCTCAGGATGCGAGCTGGCACAAAGACAAAGCACACACAAAGGATGACAGGCACCACAGCCTGCTTTTCCAAACAACAAACTGTGGAAAGGATAATACCTTGGGAACGGGGCTGGAGGGAGAGAGGAAGCAATTGACTTCAAGAAGCTGAAATTCAGCTGGAGAAGGTAGAGGAGGTTTCCTTGGCAGAAAGCAGACCTGCGTGGCACAGCTGCTTGAGGAAAGCAACATCTGTGCATGGGGTCAGGTATTACAACCTGGTAGCAGAGCCTATTAAGCGGCCATCTGTAGATGGTTTGCTTATTTACAGGCATTTCAATAGTACAGCTCATCATTACCTAATAAATGTTAACGAACTTGGCCATATTATGCTGCTGTAAAGCAGGCAGGCTTTCATCCCCTTTCCAACCTACAAAAAGCATTAACTCTTGATGTCTCCGCTTTTAGGGAGCAGGCACTGGTTTGACTGGAAGTCTCCCTCTCTGGCTAAGGACTAGCCTAGACCTAGAGAGGGATTCAGCTGAGGCTACCTTCTGTGTGGCACTGGCCAGCTTGCACAGGATCCAACCTCCAGAGCATCTGGGCATCGCTCAGCACCACTGAGCTGGCTGCTGGCGAGCCAAGCTACAAGCCCTCTGCAAAGCCTCAGGACCATTGCAGCCGCAGGCACAGTCAGTGCAAGTGCTGGAAGAACAATCAGCTCAAAATCATCTCAGGGGAATCAAGCCAGGCATCCAAAATGAGGAGCAAGGACCTATATGATCTGATCTCACATCATACAGAAAGACTGTGGTACAGTCCGGAAATTAGATCAGCCTTTCAGCTTAGAGTATAGTGCCGCAGCCAGAAGAAATTTTAGGACAGGAAATTATTGTTGACTGGATCCATCATTATTCTTTTACCATCTGTTACCTTCATGTTACTGTTTTTCATAGCTCATACTGCTTTTCAGCATTGCATCCAATTTTTAGTGACCAGAAGCTAAAAAAACAAAAATGCTTAGATCTTGATCAGGAGTTCACCTTCACTTCCCAGGGAAGATTTCTGTCCTGAAAAATGCTACAGAACCATTAATGAGCAGTTGTAGTGGAGACCTCTGTTTAAACCCCCATCCATCAGATGGCACCTTTGGCATTGCAGTGACCCAGGCTTCCCACAGCACCCGGCACTTACATGGTGATTCACCTTCTCTAAGCATTTAATTGGCATAATAGATTAATGTTTATAGATTAGCTGACTCAGAAGGAGACCACCACACTCCATGTTTCTGGTGTCCCTTTCTTTCAGCACATAGCCTTTAGTTGGTGGATAGGAAGCAGTTAATTAACCTCTTTGTGTCCAGGATTTGAGAGGTTGCTGTGAACTAGCCAGGTCATGGGCAGTGGACTAGGAATACCACCCCATATGTGCGTAACAGTTAGGAAAGTCAGCATCTCCTAACCATCCTTTACATCATTACTAGATATGAAATTGCATCAGCTTCCACTTGCCATGGGCAAAGAGCACACACCTGGGCTGGTACTGAGGTTCAGGTGGCATGTGGTACCCTGATCATAGCCTTCAGCAGGCACCTCTAATAGACTGAACTCTACATGACACTGATCACCAGCAGCATCATCATGGTCATTTGGTGGGGTTTCCAAATAAATATATATTCATCCACTGAGCCTTCTAAGGAATTTGTCAATATTCACACACACCCCTCCATCCACTATGCAGCACATACATTCACACAGATAAGTTTGAATCAGAGACAACTCACAGGTTTTCTTCGTATGCAAGATTGGGTATCTTTCCAGCAAAAACACCTTAGCCCAGGCTAAAGGTATGACTCGTTTAGCAGTGCAGGGAATTAGAAGCTACTGAATAACATTCATGGGCACACTGGAAAGGAGACTCACTCACAACACTCTTCTGACTGTTAAATAACCTCAACTGTAACCATTGTCCATTTCTACAAATAATATCAAAGAAATAGTGTCCAGCAGCTTGCTTAAACTTGTATTATTCAGTATTCTCTTTTACCAGATACCCTGTTCCTCTGGGAGTACTTCTTCCCCCCATGCCCTGAGCCTGGCTTAGGTCCCCAGGCTCAAACACATCAATAGACTCCTGTGCTTGAAGGCAAACATGCTAAGCTCTTGCAGTCAGGTCCTTACTCTCTCCCATTTATTAATCAAATTCTCCAAGTAAATAGTTATGAAAGTTTTCCAAAGCCCCAAACCACTGAAATAAATGTGACTCATACCACTAGGCAGTCTGGTACTTGGAGCATCACCCCCGTTAAAGGCAGATGTATACATGTAGCTGTGCACAGGCACCCCCAGAAAGCAAAGAAAAGCTGTTGTAAATGTCTGTGCTTCCCTCTTTTTCAACAAATCATAGCAGTGCCCTCACTTTAGTCAATGAACACTGTTCCTAAAGGATAACCACCAGCTTAAGAGAAGGCTTAGCAAGCACAAATGCTGCCTGTAACAAAACTCTTTTGGATAGAAATAATATTCTTTGACACCTTCTTTGGCTACAATTTAATAAGTGCGAAATCAGTGTTATAATCAAACATAATACTCATTTCCTAGAATAATCCTCTGACACAGCACTTGCTATTTCAGCTGATTAGAAGCATTGCTCACATAGAAAATCCTGATCAGTAACTCAGGAGTCCAAGACAAGACTGTTATTTTAACCTAAGGCAGTTACTTCCCTTCTTCTTAAATGTTTACAAGTAGAGAAACACTTGTAGGAATCCTTCTGTTGCCATCAACTTCAACATCACGTTCTCCCAGCAGTGGATAAATAGTGGATGATTAAGCTTTTGATGCCTAAACACCAATGTGTCTGGGATTAACAGCCAGACCTGTGCTCTTAAGGTCTGCTTTTTATTTTATTTTTCGTATTTCAATAGGCAGGAGGAGCAGAGAGGGAATCTCAGACTGTAAGGCTCAGCAAGGGAGCACAGGAAAGACCTCAGGCAACAGCAATGGGATGCTGCCAGTCCTAGGTGAGTTCTACAGGTGAGAAATGTCTATCTTCAAAAGGCTCACTGTCAGACAAGATAGTTTTCAATAAAGAGATGAAACTGATGGGAGGTTTTCTTTCTGCATTTCTGCCTGCTTTTGGCAGAGCAGACCTGTGTGTGTGAAGGAGTTATGACTTGACAGCGAGTTGTAAAGCTTTCCGTTCTTATCAAGGCAGAGCAGCTGAGACAGCCTCTTCTATAGCTGGCTTTTTAATTGAAAGATTAGAAATTCTCTTGTGCAGTTTGCATGAGACAGCATTTTAGAAAAGTCACCCAGAGTCCAAGTGTTTTGATACTCTGACAGCCCCAGGGATGGAACTGGCAGGGGTCAGTATCATGGGGAGAGGACAAGCCAGGGTCTTTCACCACCAGGTCAACAAGTGCCAGTAAAGAGCTTGGTCCAGCACCCGTTACAATTAGGTGTGCTTCAATAGCGCTTCAAGCTTGGTGGTAGGAAGCTACAGGAAAACCTCAGTAAGAGAAAGTTCTTCCAGAGACACATCCTCTTTTCCCACATGGCTCATGCTTTCTGGCACCAGTGAGGCAGGACCAGCTTGCAAGCATGCAGAGCAAGAGCACAGATGAAAGCAGCCAAGCCTTGGGCTGCGGCTCAGACCAAAGGCCAGGGCTGAGTCTCTGGGGAGAAGTTTTAAGGAGGCAGTCAGCTGCATGTACTGGTGAGAACTGAAGTTACTGCCTGGGGAAGGGGATTGACTTTACTCCGGAGAGAGCAGAGAGGACAAGTTGGCAGCAGCATTAGAAGGACTTTGATCATGCAGTTCAAGTTCCTATTTAGGCCATCAAGTTTCATTCATTTAACCTATCTTTGACTCCTGTAATCCCCCAGGGAAACAGTGCTTCAGCACTGCTGTCCAGTGAAAAAAAGCCAGGAGAAAGTTTTAGCATCTCCCAACTAAACAACAGAGGCAGAGGAGCTTCATCCTGCAGCATCCTCCTCTCAGCTCAACTGCTCCTGGCATACCATGCCTGCCCCATGTCCTGGCAGAGAGCAGCTGGGAAACTCAGCTGGTAGGGGGATGCAGGACATGCTCATCCCACACAGGTACAACATGATGTCTTATCCATCTTTTCAGTGTCGCAGAAAATACTCAGCCCTTCACAGGCTGATTTACCAGGAATAATCTTCAATCACTTCAAAAATGGGGAAAGCAAAAATCCAGGCCATAAAACCCTGACATCTGCACTACACAACAGAGAACAGAGGTGACTGCCAACACACTGGAAAACAGGAACCAGCAATAAACTCCTTCAGAAGAGATGGTCTGTCAAAACAAACAGATTATCATGGTTTAACCCAGCAGCCAGGACCATGCAGCCACTCGCTCACTCCTCCCTCTGCTTCCCCAGTGGGATGGTGAGAAGAATGAAAAAAAAAGTAAAAATCACAGAATCCTTAATGTTGGAAAACACCTCTAAGATCATCAAGTCCAACTGTCAACCCATCACCACCATGCCTGCTAAACCATGTCCTGAAGTGTCATATCTACACTTTTTTTAACACCTCCAGGGATCGTGACTCCACCACTTTCCTAGGCAGTCTGTTCCAATGCCTGACCACTCTTTCAGTAAAGAACTTTTTCCTAATATCCAATCTAAACCTTCCCTGATGCAACCTGAGGCCATTTCCATTCATCCTATCACTTGTTACTTGGGAAAAGAGACCAACACCTGCCTCACTACAACTTTCTTCCAGGTAGTTGTAGAGAGCAATAAGGTCTCCCCTCAGCCTCCTCTTCTTCAGACTAAACAACTCCAGTTCCCTCAGCCTCTCCTCATAAGACTTGTGCTCTAGACCCCTCACCAGCTTCATTGCCCTAAATAAATTGTCATCATCTTGACCCATATGTTAATAAGACAAAGGAAATACTACTACTATTAATAACAATTAATACGCAGAACAAGCTATACGTAACACAGTTTTTCCTCACTGCCTGATGACTAATTGCCTAGCCAGTCCACAGAGTGGCAATTGCAGAACACACGGGTTTCCCAGAGCTTACAAGTTTTGCACATTTTGGCCAACTTGTTAATTGTTTAGAACCCAAACTCATGCAGACTGCACTCACAGAAAAGTTCTAACTCCTATGTAAAAAAGAAGAATTCCTGCCCCCCAGGCAACCCCCATTTATAAACTGAGCATGACTTCTGTGGTACAGAAAATTTCCATTGGCCAGCTTGGGTAGCTCCCCGACTATGCTACCTCCCTGCTTTTGTATATCTGTTCATTAGCCAAACACAGGAAACTGAAAAAAGTCTTGATTTCTTAGCAACAACTAAAAACATCAGTGTATTATCAACATTCTTCTCATACTAAATCCAAAACACAGTGGTGACTGGGAGGAAAATTAACTCTATCCAGCTGAAACCAGGACATAGATGCACATTTCCATTTATTATTGCACTGCCATACATAGCACAAAACACATTTCCAGACTCCAATGGTTCATTACTAAGGAGAACAGACCAAAAAAAGTGAAGTTAGTGTCGCTAAGCGAGAGTGCCTTCTGTGAACACCTTCTGCTTCATGTTTTAATGCCTGGGGAAATAACACCAACCCATCCCACTGGGGCAGCTCAGGGATTGCTGGGCACTGCTGCACTTGAAGACACAATTCATTGAAGTAAGGCAAACTTTATTTTCTTTAACCTAGGTAAAATGAAACTCCATTTAAACGGGAGGATACGGCTTTTTACAGCTAGTAATATAGTTCTCTTTTGTTTGAATCTGGCTTGAAAAAAAACAAAATAAAACAGTAAAAGAAAATTCTCCCCCCTTTAAGCCTTTCAAAACTCATCCATCACCCATCTGTCCACCTTGCACCTCATTATTTATTATTCAAGACTCAACAAGCTAGTATGCCAGTTAAGATTTTCCCTGAAGAAAGCTGGCATCCAGACAGACAGCAACTGCTATCAAAATGTTTCTTTTTGATTTCTTTGCCCTCCCTCACTCCATCCGTTGTGGTAAGAATAAATACAAAACCTTTAAAGTAAATAAAACAGTTTTTAATGAACCAGCAAAAGAAAAAAAACAAAACAAAACACAGAAATCTGTTTTCTTTAGCCAGGCTTTAGCAGTGCTCTATTAAATCACTCTCCTCGTAGTCCCTTTCATCCTCCTGAGTTCTCATCCATAAGAGAAAATCTGGTCTCAGACACACTTGGGCTTCTGGATACAAGACACATCTGTTGCTTGAGCAGGTCCAAAGCATTGCTGCAGCTATGATGCATCTTTTCCAGGCATCCTTCTAATGAGATGATTTAGTTTAGTGGATGCTGGAAAAGCAGTAACATAACCCAGAAACCTCCTCTCAGCTGCTTGCTGTAGCAGCAGCGAAGCCCAAGACGAAGCAGCCAGCAGCATTGCCAGGGCTGGGTCCATCCCAGCCGTAAATCAACACCACGCTACCATGGGCACAGAGAAAGCCTGAAGGTCAGTGTGAATGCAGCTTCTGGTCACCGGGGACTACCTGCAGGTCCCCTTAACGCTGAGTGGATATTCGCAAAAGTGGTATTGCTTTATGGCTAGAATATGCTGGCAGCCTCCAGTCAGTTTGCTTCTCCAAATAGGTACTCCAGCAAGAATTCCCGCAGCTGGCCTTGCACTGCACACAACAGTGGTGCCCAGAGGCATCTGCCCCAGTTGGGTCTCCAACTTGCCATGTGCTCCTTCTGCACTCAGGTGTCAGAGCATACAGGCTGCCCACACAGGCAGTGCTTGACTTTCTGGTCAACCAACTTTGCCATTCATTTGAACCATATTCAAAGGTATCTAGCCCTGGATTTGAATTCTCACCGCCCAACACACTAAGAGATAAACACACAGCTGCAGCTTCCACCTCCTCTTCTATTTCAGGATTGCAGAACAATTTCACAGCGAGCACCACTCCCAGCCTGAGGGTTACAAGCCCCACAAGGCAGCCCAGCATGGAGCCATGCACTGGCCCACATTAAAACCTATGCCTTAAAAAGAAAATAAAGCCCCAGATACCTTTGAAAATAAGGCCTTTCCCCCTACTCTCCCAGACGGGGAACCACCTTGTGGCAGAGATGGAACAGGGTAAATAAAGTGCCTTCCTCTCCACGATAACACCTTCCTATTTTTGTATCTTGCATCAAATAACATCCTCCTTTATAACACTCACAGCAAGAACATTTATCAGGAAAAACATAAACCAGAAAAGGTGAGATTCCCCCCCCCCAGGTTATCTCAAAGTTTCCTGCCTTTCAGTTTCACACATTGGCTGATGCGTCTTTCACGCAATACATCCCTGCATAAATTATATTTACATACCTGCAAGTGCGCGTGCTAGGGTGCTCTATCTTGTGCATGCATACAGGCACCTCTGAGGGCAAACAGCTTACACAAAGCCTGTGTGTATACTTAGATTTGATGAATATGGGGCAAGCTCAGTTAGTTTTCTCAGACTGGTACTTCCTCAGAGCTGGGCTTGCAGTGCTTGGGCAGAGAGCAGACAATTTGGGAAGGAACCATGCAACTGTGTGACACAAACTGTGCTTTGGTACATAGGCTCGCACAGTCTTTGCCACTCCCAGCTACAGTTGGGAAACGTCAAGCACAACATAGTCCTGGCATCTCCAGGTGAGTCACGTGTATCTCCAGTGCTAAAAGGGATACAGACCCGTGGCAAAATCTGTAAATGCAAATACATTTATTATCCATTCACCAGAAGGACTCTGTCACTAGTGAGAGTACCACAGCATCCACTAAGACAAATGTAAATCAGTGACTCTACTAATGTTAAAGAGAAAACTGCATTAGAGTTTTGGGTGGTGTTTGTTTTTTTTTTTTTTTGTTTGGTTGTTTTTTTTTGTTTGGTTGTTTTTTTTCTTTAATATCCATTCCTCTCCCTCCAAACTGTCTCATTTTTTGTATTCCAGTAACTTATACTAGTTATCTAATGCCTTTCATTCTCCAAATTCAGTATGATCATTAAGGTTTTAAGCCCACTCAGCAGTAAACCAACACAAGGAGTAAATGACTTCTCTCTGGTTGTGCTGCAAGGGGGAGAAGCCCTAGACACCCACTGGGGCATCACACCCACTGGCGCACACATAATTTTATCAGGCCATGGTAATGGAGAGCTCCATCTTCAGCCTCCCTGGCTGAAGCATCAAGTCACCTATCATATCAAGTTACTGAAAATGCTAAAAAAGATGTCATACAAACAGTGCTTAGCTTTACACACACAACCCAAAGCAGTGTTCTGGTAGGAAAATGGTCTTTTCGAGTATCTTGTCTCTAGAAACAGCAGCATAGTCTAAAATGTCAGTTATTTCATAAATATAAAATAACAACACATGCAGTTCTGTTTTTTATGAATCTGCTTTACTCCTTTATCTGCTTACTCATTTGCACTTACCTTTTAGTCTGATCATGTAAAAGGTTTTGGAACAAGTACAGAGGAAGAATAAAAACATAATGGTTTCTCACTGCTCGAGGGCAGAACTCTAATTAAAAAGAACATTCTTGCTTTTAGCACCCAGACTTCTCTCTCTTCAAAATCTGAACTTTGACATTTTCAAACTGAGATTTAAAACAAGAAAATAATTCTCTGTGCCATGACGAAGCACTGCCTGCATTGTACAACGGAAAAGGGGAGGGGTGAGGGAGAAAGAGGTTCAAGGCTAATAGACTTATCAGGGAATTTGAGTTAGGAAAAATGCAGATTTGTTCACCAGCAAGACCTCAGCTCGCATTCACACATCAGCACTGTGGTAGCAGTTCTGTGCAACGCCAGAGTCCCTGCACATATCTGTGTGATGCGCTGCTCTGCTTAAATGAGTATCTGCACTAACACACATGCACTGAACAGAGTATGTACACATACACGTTGATTGGATGCAAACTGCCATGTGCCATCACGCATTATACTCTGGCTAAGTCCATCCTGCTGCACAGGAGTGAAGAGGCTTTTGGTCAAATCCACTGCCTGGCACAGCATCAGACAGCGACCCCTCTGCCACACCCCATGCTGCTCAGTCCAGTTCCACTGCCCTGCAGTCCATCAAATTATACACACAAACTCCTCTACAGGTGACGTAGACATCTCCGACCCCATCTCACACAGCCGCACACTACAGTCAACAAGCACAAAGTGAGCAGTGCTGCATGTGAATCCTCTGATTGTGGACTCACCTCTACACGTTCCTACTTTGAAACACAAATCACACCCCAAGTGGGTTTTACCTGACCAGGTACCCTGCAACATTAACACTGGTCAGTGTCTGTACACCCAGAGATTTCTCCTGGCTCACTTCAGAAAGCCCTCTCTGACTAAGAGCAGATGGAGACCTGGCAGGTGAATCCCTGGGGACATACCCAGGACCAGGCCAGTCTTTATGAAGTGCCTTGTCCTTGCTCTATCCCCAGAGGCATCTGCTCATCCCTAACTCAAACCATCAGCTACAGACCACACTATCTCTAACACATAAACTTACACGTGCAGACCAGGTCTACAGGTACATAAATATATCTACATACATACACAGCAATCTCACAGAACTTCAGGGCAGGCTTGCCAAGTGCTACTCTGGGCACTGGATATTTCCTAGTATCTCCACTCCCATAACACTCCCCAGCACAGCAAAACTTTCTAAAATGATTCCTATTAGGCTTAGCTGCTTCTCCCAGCTCCAACACCAGCAACTTCAGGCCACAGCTGCCCTCTAGAAAGCCTCTCTTAGGTACCCTTAGCTATATAAAGCAAGAGAGCACCTTCATAGAGGAAAATCAGGACATTCATAGCCAAGGCCTTCTTCATCCACACATGCTGAAGGATGACCCTTATTACCATGGAAAGAGATTACTTTAGAAACAAGATGCAAACATTACTTGACAAGAGCCCTACTCCACCATTCCACGTCACTTGTGCCAAACCAAGCTCACACATACCTGCAGAGTCAAGCACAGTGAAAACACCATTTCTCCAACCAGAAAGTTTTGCAGAAACCCCAGGGCCTGTGTCAAACCACAAGGGTCAGACCACATTGCTGGCAGAGGGGTTACAGAGGTCTCTGGGTACAGGGCGAGGTCACACAATAGCAGCTCCCAGCCAACAAACAGTCAAATCTTCCTCTTAACAAACTGTACAACTTAACAATTAGAAAGACCACATAGGTGACACTGAATTCCAACTGCAAATACATTTTCCCTCCACTTAACCCCTGTTTCTACCCTACTTGAAAGGCACAGCCTTCAGCTACCCATTTGAGTCATTGAGTAAATTGGCAGAGCAAAATGAAAATGAGCAACACATGCTGCTAAGGAGTCACAGATGTGGCAAATTAACACCTTATTTCCTCTATATTTTTGACTTGGATCCCCCTTTACTCTTGTGATAAATCAACTATACATTTTTTTTAAAAATTAAAAAGGTGTATTTTAGAATTAGCTTCTCACAATCAGCTAAAAAGCATTCACTCTCATATTATGAGTGTGAAAAATAAGAAAAAGTAAAGAACCACAAACTCAGGAGGCAAAAATCAATAGACACAGGATCATGGATAAACAAAGGAAAATTTTCAGGTTTGGAATCAAGAGTCCTTGAAAACAGCAGTTTGGAAAGGCTACAATTAAAAATTGGTATCAATATAAAATTAACACATGCTACTTTATTTTAAATTCATCAGATTACTCACCATAGTTCATCTCTTCTTGTAACAGGAGTAATTCAATCATTATCACCTCCAACCAATATTAGTATTAATTTTATTTTAAACATCAATATAGAGGAAACATTTACTAACAGCAAATCAAAAACCACATGTGTATGGATTTCCATGCTGAAAATCAGTTCATCAGCTAATGTGAACAAATGACTATATTATTTCAATAGTTTATATCCAGCACATATTCCTTTACAATGCACTTGTAGCTGTGCTTAACGTGACAGAGTTGGAGCTTTTTACAAGTGATAAACTGCACACCAGTGGGACAGGCTACCCACTGCATTGCCCCTGTAGAAAAGGAGATTCTCTATAATGCAGCACTAACCTGCCTGGCAGAAGCACTGAGCTTGCCAGAGAGCTAATCAGTAGCTATCACAATCACATGTGTTGCCCATAGAAACATTTGTGTGAGGAGCATTCTTGTGATAGGACTTGCAGGAGGACTCAGAAGCAGCTGGAGGATTATTTATTTTTGATTTGGAGTCCTCATCCTGTATAACAACTTTAACTATCTTCTGGATGATTGACCAGCTTCATCCATCAGATGCTTCAAAGAAAAATAATGCCACTCTGGAACTGTTACTATGGGCAGGTATTTTTCCCCTTTGCTTGTTTGCCTACAGGAGAGGAAACACTTTTTTTTTTTCAGTCTTCAGTTGTTACAACAAAAATGCATGCACGCACGGATGTTTGCAAAGGAAAGGTCAGTGGGAGAAAAAAGCAAGACCTGGTCAGCATCGCGACCTTCAAAAGAGCTGGACATGGACAGAAGACAGCTGCTCAGCAGCCCTAGAGAGCTACAGGCCCCAGACTTTCACACAGTAGTGAAGGAAGAGAGGAGACATGGACCATCCTCTCCATCAGTGATGGGGTGGTTTGGCTGGTTTGAGAATTTCCACCAAAACCAGAATTTTGTGACCATTGTCCTCAAGGAAAGCAAAAGTGAAACAACCTTCTTTTCTGCTGGGGTTTAGCTTATTTGAGGTTTTAATTCTCTCTAGTTGTTACATCTGAATGAGAACAGAGGTTGTGAAACTCACCCACTAAGCCAGCACACACAGAGGCTATTTTCAAATCATTTAAGAGTGATTTAGACACTTGAAAAAAGCCCCAAACTTTAACTAATTTTTTGCAACTAAGACACGATCCATTTTCAATTATTCCACTGATTGATCTGTAAGTGATAGATTTTCAAAAGAACCAAATAAAGAAAAGTGTCCAGTTCCCATTAAAATGTAATGGGATTGATACCTAATCTGTTTAGGCTGCCCTGAAAAATCCAGTTTAAATTAATCTGTGGAGAAGCTTCGCACTTTCGAGACTATGAGTTAGTAGAGTTAACTCTTACACTGTCTAAATCTGATGAATGCTAAATAAGATGCTCCTAAAACACATCTGTCCATATGTCTCCCTCCTGGACAACACCATCCATTCTAATCCAGTCCTGGACGTGGGCAATAGAAATACCCTAATTTCCACTAATCATATGTTAGCTTTGCCATATGGAAAAAATATGCAGTAATGAGAGTGGTGACAGAGCCAGATTCCTTTGCATTTGTAATCTAGACTAAGACAGCATTAAACCCAGTCCTCTCCAGAGGAGGAAGCCAGGTACAGCCCATGTATGTCCCTGCAGGGAGAGCCCAAGTTGCCTAGCAAACACATTGTAAAAAACTTTCACACGTCTTCTTCAACAGGATGAATTCTCTGCATAACTATTTTACAGTATTGTATCCAGATATGAAAGCCTGGTTGTCTGCCATGAGTACTAAGACTTCAAACTGCGAGTGAAAACCTGAATTACTCGGTATTACTGAGAATGTCATTCTTACAGAAATTCAGCAGTGTCTTGATGGGATTTTATCAGCATTTCAGCAAAAAGGATGTATCATTTATGCAAAAAAAAATCATCGTTGTGAATTTATGTCCTTTCAATGTTAAGATGCTGCTAATAGGCATGCTGAAGTCTGAAAGTAGTGATGCATGTGACACAGCTGGGAAAACAGTGAATATTTGCCCATCTTTGCCCAACAGAACGTGGGTTTAAATCATGGTCAAGAATCTAGCTACCGCAATGTACTCCCTCACCTATTCATTTCCCTGCAGACTGAAAGCTCTGCAATCAAGGGCAAAAACTGGAAACCTGGGGAAAAGACTTTGCAGGTTCCCAGTTACTCAGCTCAACTATCCATCTCCACTGTTTCATCTCATCAGTATGTGGAAATGATTATATCAGGTCAAGAACAAGTCCAGAGGACACCTCCTTTGAGCTGAAAACAGCTTTGTACCTGTGCAAGCCCACACTGCAGGTGCAGATGCCTGCCCAGCTCTGGGCCTCTGCCCGCCTGCAGACATGAACAGAGGTGCAGAGCACGGCAGAGGAGGGGCAAAGCCGGGACATGAAGCACCCGGAGTGAAGCACGGAGATGCGCAGCTGGTGCTGACTTGGGTCCCAGTGATCCTGACCTTGGAGTAGTTAACCCGGACCTCGATCACCGCACATTAGGGCAGCTCTCAGAGAAATGTCTTTACTTGAGCCAAGGACTAGATAAGAGACGCATACATTATGTCTGCTCCTCTGCTAGGCTAATACCTTCCCTCAGCAAGGAAATCCACATCTCCGAATGAAACAAAGCTTCATCCTTCCTACCATGGGTGCCTCCCAGAAGATGGCCATACGTTCCCTATCCAAAGTGCTGATACAGCCCAGAAAGGTTATCTAATTACAGAAACAATACTTATTGGATGCACTAATGCTTCTGCAATTTTAATAGCAATATGATAGCTAGGATTTATATTATTTTCCCTTTCTGATTAATTATTTACACAGAGACAAGCCTAGATTATTAAGTATGTGTATGCCATGCCAGGCTGCAAAGAGATTTTTAAAAAGAAAAGGGAAGAAACAGACTATAAACTTTTTGAAAACAAGAATCCAAGTGTTTCCACACCCTGTGAACCAGCACTTTGCATCAAGGCTACTGGTACATTGGCTCAAAGCACAGACCTGATCTAGGACATTACAGGTAACGTTACAACTTCCTAGTTTGGTAGTAAGCTAGTGTAGGGAAAGGAAACTCTAATGTCAACACGTCAGTCAAGAAAAGCTGTGTTTAGCTATAAGCCTAACAAAATGTCACACAGGAGTACATGACAGCTGGGAAACATCACATAATGCAGGCAGCTCTGCAACTACTGTTCACCTACTTACCATGCAACATGTCCCCAACGTGCTAACTGGAATCAGGAGAAAACTTAGGAATAGCCAAGACTTCAGAGATACATTTATCAAATACCCAACCCACTTTAAAGCAGAGCCATGAGTTCTTCAAGTAGACTGTACTCGAGGGGAAGCACACCTTTCCTCTCTTTTTATTAAAAAAAAACACAACAACATCTGTCTAAAATTTATCATCTTTTCCTAAGATCAAGTAATTCTTGGAGATTTGCCCCAGTATGCTTTAACAGATGAGTTAGATACTTATTGCTAAATGGCAACATTAAGCCTGGCCAGCTATTCAGGTGGGATGATATAATATTGAATATTTAATTAAAAAAAATTCAAATGAGTCTAAGACACTCAAGGCTATGGATAAAATTCTGCCAGAAAACCATAGCCTCTGTACAACCATTCAGTCTGAAATGCAAATCTCTGGTTTACATCTGTGCAAATTCCTCTGCATTTCTTAATCATTCTGCATACCAAAAATCATTTTGCTAAGTTTCTGCAAGTCCAGATGTTTATAGGAAATGGTGCTGTTGTCCTCCTTTGCTGCAGTGGTGAAATTAAAAAAGGAAATTCCTAAGGAGGCAAAAGACAAATCTTATGTCATTAAATTCATTCAGCCTGGAAATAAATTAATCCTATCAAGTTTTAATCAGGTGGCAGCTTTGCTTTGATTTGTGAATAACAGTTTTAATAAAACATATTTCACAGAACAGAATAATCTCTAGTGCAAAATGCCCCAAAGCCTCCTCCTCTGACTGGGAGTTTCTGGTCATTACAAGAAAAAAAAAAAAAAGGCAGAACCATCACTACCCACCTCATCTGCAGCAATGAAAACATGAGTGAGAGGTCAGAGCAAAGGACAAAAAAGCAAGTCCTTAGAAAAAGGGACTGAAAAAAAAATTTAATTGGAGTGACTCTAAAATCTCACCATAACCTCACGGGTTAGGAGGGAAAAAAAGCAGGAGCCTATGAGACTTAGCAGGGCATGCAGTTTCTTCTCACATCTGCTTTCATGGCATCACAGATGGATTAAGTAAATCATTCCAGGCATAAATTTACCATAATAGATGGAGGGGATGCTTCCTCCCTGACCCGGATCAGGCAACCGCGGCAGCACAGGCTGATCCACCAGCCTGCCGGATCACGGATCCTACTGCAGACCTAGGGGGAAGGATCTGTGCCTGTCCCTATGCAATACCCTCCAGGCAGCTGGAGGACACAGTGGCACAAGAGACCCCTCCTAATCCCTAGCACTGGAATACAGATGAGCCACCATTTCAGAGCACGGGGAGGAACCACATGGGGTAATAGCCCTTGTCTGCACAGACATACCCCAGAAGAGGGAGAGATTTAGGAACAGAAACATGCGTGCATCACACAACTAGTAAAGGTCATGGTTTAGCTGTGGAGTGATATCACAGTCACAGAAAGAGCCTTGACCCACACCAAAGGCTGAAGACCCAGAGGGCAACTATCTTCTCCAGGAAAGGAGCAAGATTCATTTGTCTTGGAATTGCAAGTAACAATCCCAGTAGCTTCATAGCCTTGGGTGGTGGGGTTGACAACACACACCACAGTAAAAAGCAAAGCAGAAATAGTCCTGGATGCATCCAAGTGCCTGTGGTGTTTGCAGTCATGCTGCAACGTTATGAGCATTGCAGCAGCGTCTTCCTCATGCAACTCACCCTTGCTCCCTGCCCTCCAGAATGTCCTCCTGGAGCAGGATGGAGCAGGAGCAGGCACCGCTCTGCCTACAAGGAGAAAAGGCAGATCTAATGACTATTCCCACCCCCACTATTTTCTGGTGAGAACTTCACAATAGAGTAAATCTCAGGTAGCAATGAGGCCTGCTGTGTAGGGAAAAGCCAAGTATGAATAAGAAACCCTTCCATCACACTGTCACAGAAAGCAAGTTCCCTGGGGCTTGAAGGAAGGCTGTGCCTTAAACGATTTGCTCTTTAATGGGCTTTTTCTTTGCAATCAGCATGTGAACTTTGAAAAACCACTGGTTTGGTTTCTAGAGTGCGTAGTCCTGGGCCCACTGAACCCACGCAGCTCCCCACTACCAGCACACGAGCTGCCTGATTGGCAATCCTGCCATCAAGAGCCTCTGTGCAATTTCTACGTTATGTATTGTATTAAAAATAATATGCTTCTGATTTTAAAAAGAGTTTTTTAAAAAGACGCTATTGGCATGTCACCTTCCTAAAAGCTAAAAAGATGCATTTTTAGAAACAGAAATACAAGCAAAAAAGTCTGCGACAGGGCAGTCTGGCACATCTGCACATATGCAGCTCCACGGTAGCTGAGCCCTTCTGAAGCCAGTGGGACTCAGGGTGGGAGTGGAGGCTCCATCAGGGCCAGTGGAAATGGAGGATGAGGCCTAGCCTCTGCTCTTACCCCTCTGCAGAGAGAGGACTGGAGGAAAGGAGGCTCCTGATGGAGACTCCACACAGATGGTTGCAGGTAGGTGGCTGAGTATTTGCCAATGCAGTGAACGTACTGCAACAGAAACTGGCTCAGCAAGACCCAGCTTCATAAGGAGGAAAGTGATGGAGTTAGGTGTATCTGCATCGAAAAGACTTTTCTTGTCACTGCCCATGTCAAACCCTCAAGACGCCCTCAAACCTGATCTCCATGAACAGTCATGATTCAGCCTCCAGCGCACACCCAGGACAGGACAGATGTTGTCCCCTAGGTTACATGTGGAGACTCCAGTGGACCGGAGAACTGAACCAAGTCCCCAGCTGTCACCTTTTCAGCTAGACCAACCCTCTTCCAGCTTGTGTCCTGCAATTTCCCACATCGATTGCTTCCTGGTCTCTTCCTCTGCAGGTCCAATTGCCATCAACATTTCTCATTCTCTAGGAAAGTTATAGAGGACTAATGCTGAGCAGCTGTTTCTAACCCCTTCTCATGAAACTAGCTTAGTCTTTGTTGCACTGTATTTACTTCTGTTTTCCAATACTAAGGAAAAGCAAACAATATAGAAAACCTTTAATTTCACATTTTTTCCCAGCTGGTAAAAATGATAGCTAGATATGCACACATCAGTATAATCATCTCCTAAACAAATGGCACAATGACAAACCGAGGGGGCGGGGAGAGGGGGAGCGGAGCACAAGCTGGTGTTTTCAATTTAGAAAGTATGCATTATTTACACTGCCATTATTCCACTCAATTTGAGTTCACGCTTTAGTCCTAATTTCAGTATAATCAAAGTCAATGAATATTTAATCAGCATTGCTTCCAGAAATTGAGTAATGCTATTAACATAATGTCCCCAGGACTTCAATGCCGATTTTCCTCAAAAGCATGGGACTTCCACTGTTCTTGCCCTTCCCCCTATTAGTTTAACCAGTTGTTGCTCTGATCTCCACCTTTGCTGGGTTTAACAAGGTGGAACCTGTCCAAAATGCAGGGAATGAGAAAGCCACTTCCCAAATGCAGAGGTGTCTCACCACCTTCATCGATCCAGCCCCGGGATAGTTAATAAAAGTAGAGCATCTCACTTCGACATGGCTCAGCATAGAAAAGCATCATAATAACAATAATCCATTTGCACTTCTGGAGCACCTTTCAACAGAGGGTCTCGAGTCATTCTGCAAACATTAATTAATCCCTTCCACTCCTCTGCAAGGAAGACACTTCTTAATGTGATAGCTAATCTACAGATAGGAAAATCGGAGAATGATGAGGTTAAGTGCCTAGTTTACAGCCACCCGGGAATCCAGCAGCATTTGAGCAGAAGTTTGGAGCTCTGACTGGCTCCAAGTTTCCTTTTCTAACCAACAGACTGTGCTGCTTCACTAAAATAAGACCAAGAAAAGCAGCAGTACCTATGAATATTTATGAACAATACAAAATTACAGCATAAAAAATTGTACAGACATTTCAGAGCTGCTAAGTGATGGCTCCAAAGCTGTATCTTTATGTTCACAGAGCATTCAGTAGTCTGTGCACACATGCCCCCTCCAGTGGGGCTGTAACTGATCTATCATCTTTTCTAACATGACTATCACTGTAATATCTCGGCAATGCCTTCAGCTGAAGACCTATCACAGTGTTCCATCTATCTGGGCTAGCTTATAAAGATTTTCTCCATGGTGCTGGAAAATCTGTGGGACATACGTTTTTTAAATACTGGATAAATTCCCCCCTTTCCCTTCCATAAATCTAGACAGAGTCTTAATGCCACCTTTATCAGTAACGAACAATCTCTTGTTCTCCTATAAAATTAGAATTAATCCTTTTTTGTATTAATAAGGAAGTAACAAAGTTCAATTTTGTTCACACTCACAACATATGCAATTGGCAAGTCTGAGGTTACATACAGAAAGTACTTTGAAAGTTGTTCTAACCTGATTTTTAGAGGCTTTTTGTAGTTTGGGATCATCACATTTTCATAAATGCTTCCATGAACAATTGCTTATTTCATGTCAGTTCACCACAGCTTCCCCAAAGGTCAGCTGTTTGCAAATCTAACCGTTGCTCTGACGAGGCTCCAGCTTGGCACAGGCACACGGCAATGCAGGTGCTCTTCTCAGTAATGACATTAAGGATTGTTTTAGAGCTACTGAAGATTCCTGGGTTGTAGCTGTACGCATGACATATGGAAAACTTCAGTTCCCACCTCTAAGAGTGGCCTTCAATAATATTTTCTCTAAGAGTTTCACAAAGTTTTTCAAGCTTAAAACAAGTATGAGTAATATTTGATTGTTTTGCTGAATAACACCATGGTTGTGACCAGCTCAAGTGTAATCCTGCTGGCAAGGACTTGCATTTGGGCCAAGGTTAGTGCGAATGAAGTAGCATCCGACAATTGACACTGTAGCTTTATGTAATTATCCTGATGTGCATAAACATGAAGATCTAGTTTATAATCATTTATGAAGCATTTTTCTTTACTCATCTAAAGAGTTTGCTCTTGCAGATGGAAAGGAGGAAATGATTTCCCTTGAGCAGGAATGGAGAGGTATTTGTTAGAGCCTGAAGAAAGTAGAAAGATTTGGTCAGCTCAGAAACTCATGTCAGCAGCAGGAAATAGCTTATACGTGTCACTGGCATTAACCATCACACAACGAAAGCCCCCCTATGGTCTTGGGGGAAGCAATTCTATAAGGCCAGGTAACATATGTCTACCCTAGCTTGTTCTTCATAACAAGTATTTTGAAGTCAGAAGCTTAATGGTTCTGTGTAAGTGACATATTCTCCTTGAATGAGGTTATCTCAGCCTCTGACACCTCCCCGATTATCATAATGGCTTTAAACATTAGCCTTAGAAAACACCATTACTGTCCTGGCTGAGAGTTAGGAAACACAGCACCAGCTGTCTTTCAGCAGCAGGAGGAATGAAAAATGGTGGTTCTGCCCTGAAAAGTCCCACTTTAACTGACTCTGAATGAAAACCAGTTACTCTGAAGGGATAATTCCCGTTAAAGAAGAACAAAGCAGTCATCATACATGTCCAGGCTGCAGCTCATCAACATCGACTAGAAGAAGGGCAACCAGCTTTTGCAGCACTGTTGGGAAGGTGTTTCACAGTGCAGCTCCTGATGGGCAGAGTAAGAGTTAAGCCTGAGAGTGGGGGAGAAGCTAGAGGATTGCCATAACATATCATCAGTGGGACTATTAATAGGGTACAGGTTATAACTTATTCATGAACTTCTCCACTTTTCACTCCTACAGTACATCAGGGTAACACGGGAACACTTATGAACGACACTACTAATGCACCAAAGAGAAAGGAAACACAGTTCTAGTGCTGTTGCACATTAAACCTATATATTGCTCTTCAAGACTATAGCAGATCAGTCAAGCAGACATGAATACTACTGCAAAAAGATCGGCCCTCTGTGCATCACTACCCCCCGCTGGGTCTTAGATGACTTTGGCAGATACAGAGCACATTAAATCTGGGGTATACTTGCATGGCTTGTTGTATGATTCCTGTTTCAGCAAATACTTATGAGCATTGTTAGACTCAACATGCAGCACCCATCTCTCTAAGGCCAACAGCCGTGGTGGGCCAGTGCCAGTGCAGAGGCATTTCCCTTGCTCTTTGCAAGCCCAACACTATTCGGAGCAATGGCTATCCTTATATCATGCCACAGTACAATTCACATTAATCTAATGCTAATCAATTGGGACAAAGCAAACAATCCAAAAAGCTTCACACCCTGGAAAATCGGTTCCATGGTTTTCGAAGTTCACACCCAAAAAGGGGTTTTGAATGCCCTTGAGGGCTGGTGAGAATAACTACTTGCACCAGGAGGTTATGGCTGACCAGTCAGCACCTACAAAATCAAACTGAAACTCGCAAGAAACGTGAAGGCCCAAATTCACATTGCTATTTCAACTCCTGAAGGAGACTAATGCTATGGCACAAATAATTTAGGACTTGATAGATATGGCAAAGGTGATGGGCTGAGTCAGTAGCAAGGCTGAAGAAAGAACCCAGATATCCCCAGGGACCAAGTTTATTCCTCTCACCTACTCTCCTGGCAAAAGATTTCACACTTGTCACTGGTCACTGTTTTATCTCCACTGTCTTAATTGTCTTCCTCCTAGTTAGGGCTCATTGTATGTTATATTGATTGTTTTTTCCCCACTAATTGACTGTGTGATTGTTGGCTTCTTTAATTGCCATCCTGAAAGGCACTGTAAGTTGTCTTACACCAACATTAGCGATGGTAAAAAACCATAGGGGTGCCAAGGAATCTCAGTGCTAATACTGTGGGGAGGCATCTCAAAGCAGGCAACTTCTGTACCCAGCCCAGGTACGCGGTCTAACTGCTGAACGTTACCTATTTTCCAGGGAGGTTTTGACACATATACAGATGAAGTTATGAAGTGTGATCTATAATCCCAACAAGAAGATCCCTGGGTATCTCCCCCAGGGTCAAGGGAAAGACTAAACCGTTGCAAAGGAAATGTTCCACCTTCTAAAAACAAGGCTGCCACCTAACCTACAAGGTTTTGGAGAGCTCTCAGCCCATTTAATCCCCTCTCTCAGCTAGCTTATCCTAACATTTTACACTGAAAAGGAATATTTTCATATTCACATTCTGCTTTCAAGTTCTGGTTCTGAACCATATTCTGGTTCAATATTCATTGACCCTGATGATGGATGTTCACTTGCTATAGCATGTCCTCTCCACACACATATGCACTCCCCAGCTCCTCTTCCAGTTATTTGAAGTCTCATCCAAACCACAGAAGTTAATGGATATTTGCTTTAGAATTCCATAGACATTTTGGTTCAGATCTTAAAATATTTAATGCTTCTCACAGACCTAAGGATGCAGACAGGGACCAAGGGAGATTTTCCAAGTCATCTAATTCCTACTAATTGACTCAGTCATGTTAGAGCCTTTGAAAGTTTGACAAAGCATTCACAGACATTTCTAGACAGTTAAGTTGCTTTACCTGGATCAGTACTTCAGCCCCTATATACGCAAGCATTGTCTGCATATGCACATCCAAACTCTTAAACCAGCTACACTGAACAGGATGAGTCATTCATACAAAATATTTAAATGTTGTGGAGAAGACAGAAGACTATGAGAAGAAAGATTAATTAAAAACCTAGACAAGAAAAAAAAAAGCATTTTTTAAAAACATTTAGCTTGGAGCTTGGAATAAATTTGCCCTCATAGATCTCATTAAACATTAAATTAATCATATGCACATTTATCTTCCATGATGTACCCCAGCAGCAGCTAAGCCCTGTATCTAAATGTTTGTTCTGCAACTAAAGGGTAGCATGGCAAAGTTTATCAGCTGGTCTCCTCCCTTCAATCATTGCAACTGGATGAATAATTTAATTTCCTTCTGTGATTGGAATGAAAATCTAGTTGCTTCCTAACTTCCTAAACTTGCTAAAGTAATCCATACTAATGACACCACCACATTTGACTCAAATAAATGAAAAGACAGAAGCTACCAGTACTTTCAGCTGGGCTGTGGCTAATCTAGTCCCAACTCTTATTGTAAAAAACACCAGCGAAAACCACCATCCAGCACTGAGTCCCTGCTCCTGTGTTTGGTGAGACAGGGTCCACAGTTGCAGCACCTGATGGGCCCCTGGCACACCAGGTGCCTCAGCTGCCTCTTGAAGATGAAAGCCCCTTCCACCTTAGCAAGCAGTAATGCACTGGGCAGTGAAAGGCAATGGTTAGTAGTTGATGCTTATCTAATGTTGACTCTCTCTTTTCTGGAACAGCATCAATACTGCAATTGATTCCAGGCCGTTTCTTAGAAGAATTCCAGTTCCAATTTAATGCTATTGAGCAGCAATCAGAAGGCCACCACGGGAGGAATTTCATTCATTTTAACAAAACAGCCAAACAGTTTAACAAAACCAAAAGACAGGATGCCTTTTGTCTTATTATGAAGGATGACTATGACTGCAGCAGTCCCTGTTGCTGCCACTGCCTACTCCCAAGAATGCAAGAGCCAGGACCTTGCTTGTTTCCCTATTAAGGCAATAAAATGCTTCCGTTAGTTTTGTGTAAAAATTTTTTTTTTTTTAAAGATGCTAAACTCTCCTATTGGTGTCTGATGCTTCCCAGAACTTCCTTTTTTTTTTTCTTTTTTCTCTTAGGTAAGCAAAATTCCCTCCCTGCTTGTGCTAACATGTGTGAGGGGACAGTTAAAGGTCATTTTTCACAAGGTCCTTTTTAATCTGAGTATAGCCATCCTGCTAGCCTTCCCACTACGAACTCCCATTTCTCAGCACCTTCAGATGGCTTTTCAACTAGTCAATACAAGAGTTTGTATTTCAACTGATGAGAACAGGCTATGAAAACTTGTGTTTTCTATTCCTACACATACTGACCTCTCTGCTATTCCTTCTCACCTCTCCTAGAAGTAACAAAAGCAACATGAGAAGAGGAATCCCCCCTCAACATTTGAAATCTATCCCCCAGCCTTCTCCAAAACACTTCAGTAGTTCTCACCGCAAGTGAGGAGCCAAGGGAGAGTATATGTTATCCTGCCACATTTACAGACCCTTGTTTAATTTCAGGACACTGTTCTTGAACTTTAAAGGAACAATTAGTAATATGCAGCAGTAGCAGAAAGAGGATGAATGCAGCTGAAGCAAGTAAAAGCTAGGGATGCATCCCATCCATCTTTAGGTGCCACATCCTCAACAATACCTGCTGTGACCACCGATTCAATAGATGGATGCAATCGGTTAGGTAACAGCCACCAGCCTGTCCCCCCACTGCCTCTACAGAGCAGCTGGTTAAATACTTACAAGGTAGCAAGTCAATACAGAACCACTTTTCTCAGGCTTCATTGTTTGCCAGCATTAACCTTATTAAACTTTAAGCACAGCAAACAGGTTGTTTATTTGCCTAAACATCTGCTTTGGATGGAAGTGAGAAGCGTGTGGTAGGAGAGCGTGGATAAGGGAGAAATATCTTTTGGCCGTACTGGCCTGGCTGTTCCCAGGCTGTTGGCAGGGCATATGCCCATCAGCCCTGTGAGTACGTTTGAAGTGGACTCTGTCTCCTGATGTGAGGAAGTGCCAGGTTCAGTTTGGCTTTCTTCAGAGGACAGGGATGGAGGAGTTTCTACTTTGTTTGGGTCCTGCTGCCCTACGCAGATGTTCTGTTTGTCTTCACTTCGCTATTTTATTCACTAAAAGACCAACTCACTAGGCATCTTCCTCTCCTTTCAGAGTTCTACCTTTGTGTGGACCCAAACTCAGGCCATTGCTTTGATCTCTCCCACAACTCGAACGCACAATTCCTTGGTCATCTTCCTGCCATCTCTTTTATGAAGCTGTCCCTGTTGTTCTCACACTAACTTATATCAGCTTGTTTCTAAAACTGAAATCACACTCTGAAGCTTGAAAAATAATAATACACATGCAACACACACACAAACTAACCTAATATGCATCTTATTCCAGGGCATTGATGTTTATAGGAAGAACAGTTCCCTTCTTTAGAAACGTGAATATATGAGCTACCAAAAGCAGAGAGAGCTACTCAATATCTTTGCAGCCTTGTCCAGCACTCAGGTATTCTGAAATATTTCCATCTTCTGCCAGTTTAAACGAGATTGCTTTCTCTGTGTGCATGTCTTTAACTCTCTCCTTCCTCCCAAAACTGAGGTATATTGTTCCCACATCTTCCAGTGCAGTCTCATCACCTGTTGAACATCCCATGGAGAACAACAAGAAATAAGTGTTCTGCTGTAATAATACATAGTTTTCTTGTCATATCCTATGTGACACTTGTCAACATAAATTAACTGCAAAATTCTTGCTGGAACCTGATCTGATGGTCCATAGTATTTCCTAGCTATATGCTTTATTGGAGCAGCATGAACAGAGAGGGTGGCAGAGGTTCTTAAAATGAGAAAGTGAACAGAGGCAATCTCCAAGAGTTTTATATCTGCATTTTGAGGTGCCTGGCAAAAGTTTGCAAGCGTATTTTGCCTGTGAACAGCACACTACCCCACCAGTATTTGCTATGTCTGAAAGTGCCAAAAAAGCAAGCCTTAAACACACGCAGGGGAAGGACTGAGTTGAAAAAAAGCCAACTTAGTATCTATCTGCTCACAACAACCATCAAGCACATAAATGAGTCTTGCACTCTTCTTTCCTCATCTTTACTCTGTGGCCACTCTCCAAAGAGAAGGCAGTGTGATGAGCCAGAGGAAAGCAAAGCAAAACCTTCCTGTTTCAAGATCTCATTAACTGGGAAGTTAATAAGTGCACTGAAGCTTTCATTCCTTGAGCTGAAACAGGAAAAGTTAAGAGGAGAAAAAAAAACTTTTTCAGTGTCAGAATTTTTGCTTCTCATCTTTAATGGTGCCTCTGTACATCTTTAATAGCTGCTCCTCCACATGAAACCCACAGGAGCAAGGTTTAGGTAGTCAGAATTTACTGGAGTGATTACATCCACACTTCAAAAACCAAAAGCCTTTCCACAGAAAATAAAATACTGATTGAAAAACTGCAACAAACCTCTCCTCCATGTACTCTAGAAGCTTATTAGCTACTTTTTGACTCTTGAACCAGTAAGGTTCACTGGTTTCGTGCCTTCAACCTTTTCTTCTAACATCTTCCTCGGGGCCAAAAATCTTCCTCAGTCTACCTGCAGCCATCTACTGCTTAAATTGTGGCTTGAAACTTCAGAAACGAACAGTAAAATATAACAAGAACTAGTACTTTAAAATTACCAGAATTTAAAATACCTTGGCAAATGCACTAATAATTTCTTTTTGAGCTTTTCTAGGGCACACTGAACCACCATGACTCCTGTTTTGCCACCAGGACCATGATGAAGAGATACAGAGGGCAGAACTGGAGGTGTTCAGTGGTTGGGGTTGGGGCAGAGCCAGTCCAGCAGGTCAGGAGACAGCTTAGAGATGCAGATCCCGCTGTGCCCTGACCTCCTCAGAACTTCACCCTTCATCTCTGCAGCGGAGAGCAGGAAGGAAAGGAGACAACAAGCTCTTCCATCCAGCAGCTAGAGGGGGTCAGAGATTTAAATATACCAAATGGCAGATGATGCAAAAAAACCCAGAAATAACATGTGGTTCAGGGCAACACCAGTTGTCCCTGATTCAAGAGCAATGCTAAGTCAAATGCCTCTGATCATGACAATAGGATTCTTCCAACTCCAGAAACAAAAAGCACTTGAACCTACCAGTAAAGTTTTATAAAGATCATGGTTATCAAAAAGATCAGGCTTTCACTTACACAGAATAAAAGGTAATCCAAAGGTAACTGGAAGTCCATTTAATTTTTTTAAGTCATCCACTGTTAAAAACATAGAGGGCAGAAACAATGGATTCTGCTGAAATTTAGCAAAACTTCCTCAGCATTTTGGAACATCTCTTTTAATTTCCATTCAGGGTGATTTTTTTTCTCTTTCAAGGTAAATTTCTCTTTTGGAAGAATCAATAATCAAAGACCAGAAGTCCTCACTTGCTACACGTTTATTTGCTTCCCACTTCTTAAAATCAATGTACTTCTGCCTAAAATTAGCCATAAGTGCTTCAAAAATTACAAATAAATTCTAAGCAGACTAGCAAAGCAATACTCACAAATCATACTCAATGCTCATAAGCAATCCTACAACAACAGATGTGATAAAGAATGAAATATTGTTCGTATTGTCCTTGGACTTCAGATCTCTACACAGAATTGACCCAAATCATCTGTACAATACCCTTATAAGATAGGCATAATATTATTTCATTTTACTGGGGATATACATGATCCCAATCTGAGAAAGTCTCGACACTCCACTTCATGTTTTAGCACTTAGCCAAAGTTAAGAAAAACTTTTCACTTGCCAACACTGGAGCCTAGTTTTTGTTGATTTTTTTTTCCTAAAAACACCTTTGTTAATTAGAAATCAGCCATTTAGCTTGGACCTCAGACTAATATCCATTAGCTTCAAAGGCAGAGAAGGGCTGAGGTACCCTTCAAATCATGCTCTAATATACCAGGCTAAATTTTTATCAATTAGTGTTTGAACATTTTTAAAGAGACATGGAAAGGGGAATTCTTACGATGCTTGAATTCCTTTTCTTTTCTTGAGGGAAACTAAAGACGTCTAAACACATCCCTGAATTTGGGTTCTAGTTACCTGCCTTTAGTCAACTGTATAAACCTATTTGCTGTAAACATGCTGAGCATGCAACAAGGCAGTGTCAAAAGAGAAGCTGAAATTCAGGGATGCCCAGCTCCCAATCTCTTAAAAATTGCTGCCAAACAGCGAGAAAAATCTGTAGTTCCAGATCCTTGCCCAGCATGCCAAGGTCATACTTGCGATTGCTATTACTGCTCCCCATGGAATTGCCTAAGCAAAATCAGGATATTGTCACCGTCGTGGAAAACCAGTGTTTTTGTCACAGTGTAGTGAAACTTGGTGCTTGGGAAGCAACAGCGAGAGCCCAAGTTTCCATTCCAAATACAAGATCTGAACGTCTGTGTTGGCCTCAAGAGCCTCTGTCGCTCAGTCCAACAGCCACAAAGGTTGCTGCTGGAGGGGAAGTTTCATTATGTTCCCATTAAGCCAGACTGGCTTCCACAGCTTAACAAACGTTTTGATTTCTCTTTTGTCCTTTATAATTTTCACTTTGGGTCACTTCCCTTTCAGCTGCAGAAGAAGCAAGAGGATTCACCCCAGCGATTGGAGTCAGTCGCTGGCAATACATTACACTTAAAATTCCTTTTAATATTCTGCTTAGACACACTGTAAAGAAGAATGGATATCCAGAATAATTAAAATATGTTTAATTTGCATGGAGCTCAGGGCATTGTTCTGACATCAAACATCACTGTCAACCATATGTGGAATTTCAACTGCCAAGTGCTTCATTTATGTGAAAATTAGCTTAAGTGTACAAAGAATGAAAAATTTATGATTATTTCACATTGTAATAAATGCACTGCTATGCATTAATTTAGATTTCTAAAACAATTTTGACAGTGACAAGGGAATCCTTTGCAGACTAAGTGCTGTAGTGCGTGTGTTTCACATGTCCCATGGAATTATGTGGTAGAGTGTTAAGGCAGCTAGATTTTTATGTTTTTAAACAAAGACTTTATATAACTATATGACTTAAAATACTACTTCGTCTCATGCTTTCCCCTGTTCTCCCATGAGGAAGCATAGAACCTATCAATAGCTTTCAGACAGATTGGCATCTTGCATTGCACAAAAATGTTTGCAGTGAGAAGAGTGCATATATTACATTGTTCAATGTAACAGGCATTGGCAACTTTCCCCAGACTTTTGTTGTACAGGAAAATCACTTGGATTGTGACAGGATCTTCCCCAGAGTGCTAAGATCTGACACTAGTGTAATATTTTTCATGACTATCTTCTGTTCTGCATAATAAAACCTCTTGCTTCCCCATCTCTCCCTCCTTATGGGCCATCTGGGTTTTCTCCAGACCTAGATGGAAATCCCACGATGTCTTCATGTCGAGGGCGTCCCAGACTAAGAGAGGAAACATTGGCAACACCTTAAGAACTGCTTCTTCTCTTGGTCCACCCTTGCATTTTGCATGACAAATTTAATACAAAGCTTCTGTAAATGTCTGAAATACCATACAAAAACCCTGACTCGAAATATAAATTACACAAAGAAAGAAGAGGATTTCACCTGTTCTCAGCCCACGCAAGTCTGACTTTTGCACTCTGTAAGATCTGTGTTTTACAGATGTGTAAAGCACAGAACACTTCCCTCTCTGCATGTATTGCACACTCAAAATCTACATTAAAAGAAGGTTATTAAAATTGTCCTGCAAGAGTTCAGAAAAAAGACCAAAATCAGCTTCACTCTGCCATTTCCTAAGGTGGGGCCCTTTGGTGTATTTCCATTTCTTCTTTTTTCTTTTTTTAAGCAAACACATAAAAATGGAAATTCTATCACATAGCCTCACCTTGAACACAGATGAATTATAAACAGGGTTTGATCCTTCAGATCCACCTAGAGCGCTCAGCATGTGAGCTTATCTAGTAACCAAAAGCAGCAAAAAGCCTTCATCTTATCTGAGAATCAGCTCTGAAAGGAGATGAGATCAGACCTATACTTTGCTATGGGCTTTCATGGCTGTTTCCTGACAGCAAAGTAGTACTAAGAATAAAGAACCTTAAGACCCATTCCAGCCGCTTTAAAAGGGTGTGATCTGGCAGGCACAGCTCCTCCTGTAAACTCTGAATCATGAGTCAAAATCCCCACTTTGTGGTTAAGTTAATTATAGTATTAGTCATCAGAAAGCAGATCTTACTTCTCAGTGTAGCTAACTGCAAGAGCAAGATGAACCTTTACCAGAATGGGAGCAAACTTTTGCTGTGTGTCTCCTCAGCACAAGAAAACCTGATTTGGTAGGGGAACGCAGTCATGCAGAAAATTTGCTCAGCAGGTATTGAAGAAGCGAGCATCATATTTTGCAGTATTAATGTGTTGTATTAATGTGTGAATGGCCACTCTCTATAGATAGAAGCAGAGCCCAGGACACTGCTGGAGTCCCTTCTACATTATAACTGGGTGGTCTGGATGCCACCAGCCAGCACAGACTGTCCTCAGGCGTTTCTGGGCTACAACCTTAAAGCTAAGAGTTTGCACTTGTCCAGTTAGTGTCTGTGAAGAGAAAATGCAAATATAAACAAGAAAATCAATGTTTGGGGAGTTTTAAAATGTTATTTTCTTGATGTTTATGCTGGAAGAGCAATCTGATGTCTCACATCACTGCTCTACCTGGGCAGGGGAAATACTGGTTCAGAAAGAAACCCCCTGGCATTAAAACATCTTCATGGGCTTTGCACTGGATGGTAGACATCTTGTAACTTATACAATCACTCCAAAAGGGATTTCAAAAGTATTCTGCTCTAGACTTCTTGAATTTTCACCACAAATTAAAGCTAATTTTAAGCATTGATTTGAATAGGGACATTTACGAGCCTTCATATTTCCCTGACACTCTCTACTAAGCTTTTGTGCAGTCAGTAAGTTAGATGAGAATGGTATTTGCATATTTTTGTAAAATAGCACATGGATCATTTTCATCTGAAGAATAAACTGAAAACTAGAATCAGAAAATTAAAGGGAAATCTAGAAGATGTATGCATTTAAAACCAAATGAGTGGCTGGCATCTGGTCCTTCATTCAGCTATCGATTTGTGAGGAATACAACTTCCTGAATTTATTGGGGGAAAAGTTTCCTGTGCTTTGAGGACCACAGTGGGATGTTTTCAGCCAGATGAAATTGAGCTCTGTCCTGTGTTAAATACTTGCTGGAGGAGGTTAGGCCTTCAAGATAATACAAATAGTCTGCCCCAAGGAATTGTTCCTAACTGTAGAATATTTTGTCAAAAGCACTATCACCACATGGAATTTTCAACCCAATAACACTAAATCGGAGAACTGCAGATGTGGGAGAAGGAAAAAGCAGCACGGGGAGCTTGCAGTAGCCAGGACAGCGAGGCAGCAGTGAAGAGGGTGACCTTTTGTTTATATCGGTGGTGACCAAACCTGAACTTTCTGTACCCCTTTTGCAGCACCAACAGGAACCAGTCACTAATAATCTTGGTTTCATGGTTTGACAGGCTTGAAGCACGCTGCATTGAGTTATCGGTAATAAAACACCCTCTAAGGAGGTGTGCTGATGCTTCAGCCACAGCAGGGTAGTTTCAGAGAAGAGACGAGTGTAGTCAAGGACATTTGGCACCTCTAACTCAAGCATCAGCTCCAAGGTGAGCAGGAGGCTGGGCTTGGTTCAGGGATGAGCTCTCGCATTGGTTGCCCAGGGCCTCTGTAACACACGGGTTCAAATCATCCACTACGGAGATGGAAAGGGAAACAGAGTCCTATGTATCAGCTTCCACCCACAGCCTCTGTAATTTCTCTGCAAAGAAGAACCACTGTCTTTGCTCAGTTTTCAAAAATTAGATGCATGTTCCCATTTTAATCCAAAAGCTGCATTTGGAAGCATTCCAGGAAAGGCAAAGATCATCATCAAGCTGAGATTTAAGCCACAAGATTCTTTAGTGAGAAAAAGAATGAGGCAGAAAACGAAGATGAATTGAGAGAGCTGCAAATAGAGGGGGAGGCAATGGAGCCGAAGACAGCAAAGGGCTGAGGAGGCAGAAGAGGCAAAACAGGATCAGGAGAGGCTGAAACGTCGCAAGTGAGACTGTGAATGGAAATGAACTGAGATCTTGTTAGTCACCTGTCAGATACCAAAACAGGAATTGTCCCTTCACCCTTTGACTTACATGGCCCCACACACTGCTGCAGAGCTCTGAAAACCTTAGAAGCTCTGTGCAAATGAGACTGCTGGATGAAGACGCTCATATTGTGGGTCAGGGTTTCTGCACTAGTCCAAGGCCATAGTCCAAGCAGAATTAAGAACACAAAAATCATTAGGTGTAAATTCCTCAGAAGCAAGTCAGAAAGCAGCCACCACTCAGGTTAATGCCTTCGGTCACCTCCTTTTTAATGAGCAGACATACGCTGAAACTCTCTTGTCTAGCAATATATCTACAGCTACAAACATACTGCAACTGCAGGCATAATGCATGGAGGTACCCAGGGTGATTTTAGAACTGGATAAACAAGAAAAATTCAACCAAGCCCAACACGAACTGAGGATCAGTCCCAGTAAGGTTGTCTGTAGAACTGTCTACAAGCCAATCTCCATAAGAGAGACAAGCAGAGATATACACAGAACACCTCATACATATTGACCACCTGGCATACTGATTAGCTAATACCTATTTAAGTTTCCACCCAGGGTATGTCCCACCCACCGCACGTACCCTTCCTGTGTGTACAAATGGTGACACATTTACATCGGGGGAATTCCTGGTGGGATGATGCTCCTGAGGTCCCACGCCCCTGACACAGCTCTGCAGTTGCAGCAAAGCTTGGCTTGAGCCCCTAATCCTTCGAACAGGAGGCAGAGGATAAACTCAGTCACTGGAAAATGGATGCTGAACACATCCTTCCCACACCTCCTGCCAGCTGCTTGCAGCAGGGTTGGCATGAGATTTACAGCCAGCTGCTAACCTTAGTGGGAGGAAAAATGCCACAAGAGCAGGTAGATGAAACAGAGAGAATCTGTCAAGAATTTAAGAGAAACAAAAATAAAAAAAAAAAAAAGAAAGAATTAAAGAAAAAAAGTGGTTGGGGGATAATTAGAAAACAGGTATTTTTAATGGTTGCTGGCAGAAACCCCAACCCTTGTATTTAAATGTTTTTTTTAATTAAAAAACAGCAGGCTATGAATGCTAATCTTTCTGAGTAGAAAGCTCCTGATGGTTTGCCTGTTTCCAAAAGACTAAATCAATCAGCAAGAAGGCTAACCCCATCTTGGGAACATACATTTCAGAAGGGCCTAAACTTTCAAAGTCTATGTGTGCTGCACTTCTGTATACACAGAGCAAAATGTATACTAGCACCAAAAGTACAACATTCACAAAAATGCCCAATAGTGGTTTAACTTCATAGTTTTTTTCTAGATCTGATCTGTCTTTCCTTGTTATTTCAAAATGTTTTTTTTCCAGCTAAAAATATCAGTGGAGGCCTGCCAGGCTAAAATGTGCAGTTTGAGTCCTTAAGTATTTGGGTAGGGAATATTCCAATTGCTCCACATTTTTGCCTATGTAAACTATTTAACTTGCAAATCAGAAAGCAATGTTGTATGACACACTTGGGTTTTTCTTGGAATCTCAGCAGACATGCAGTGAAAAAAACCAGCACATAACCAGCAGAGAGAGTGAGAGAAGAGAGAGAGTGATGTCAACCATGTAGTACAAAAATAAATTGTTAGCAATTTTTTATGAACTGAGGTTTCCCAAATGTAAAGCAATTTAACAATTTTGTGCCATTGCAATTCACGGTATCTGTGGGTAGAGGGATTTTAAATGAAAATCCAGGCTTATTCTATTCTGTGTCAAGAATTATGTGTCATTTTGTTTCTTCCCCGCATTTTGTATTTGTATAAAGTGCTAGAGAAAGAAAGCCTCATCGAGGAAGGCCACCACCAGGAAACAGCATGAGAAAATCCCAGCGCTGCAGAGCAGTGGAAGGCTTTACAAGCTGGCACTGACATGACCCATATTAACCAGATTTGGAGCCTCCTTTTTCAACCCATCACTTTTTGGTGACACTTTCCAAGCTGAGTCAGTCCACCTTGCTATGACTGGGGAAGCGATGATGGTTTCCCGAGGGCTTGGCTTGTGCATCTGAGCACAGTGGTGCTTGGGGCTGTGGCTGCAGGGACAAAGCATGTGCCCTGAGGCTGTGGCTCAGAGAAGATCTGTCTCTCTCGGGCACAGGGTTTGAGGGTCTCTCCATGCTGCGTCTCGGTCACAGCATCGGTAACTGGATGTCCACTTGCAGTCACTGGAGGTGGAACTAACACAGAGTTGGGAGTCAACGAGCAGCAGAATGGCAGGGCTGCACTTCCACATGTGCTCAGTATGCACTCAAAATCCATCTCAATAAGGCACAACTTTAAGCCCTGCCCACGGGGGCACTCCTCCTCCTCCCTTTCTCCATGGTATTTTATCCCTTGCCTGGCCCATGCTCCCAGCAGTCACCTCTGCATCCAGGGATGGATCTGCTGTTGGTCGCCCCGCAGAGCTGCTCCCCTAGTGCGTGGCTCCCAGGACAAAAGCCAGGAGAATCCCTGCTCTGCTGAGGAGCACTCGGGCTGTGTCCTGCCCACCCTCCCTCCTCTGCTATTTCCATCCTCCAGTCTCAGGGCAGCTTCTGAGCCACCAGTCTTGGGCTGCGAGCCAGACAGCAAGGAGCAATTCACAGCCTTCTCTGAGAGCACAAGATCTCCCCCTGACACACACACAAATGCTTTCCTCTCCTCTCCAAACACCTGGTCTTTTTCAGCATCATCATGCAGTAAAGCAGGTGCTGCGAAATCCCCTGGCCTCCGCTTTCTCTCTCCACACTGCTATGTCATTTCTTCCTCTTCTATCATTGTGTCAGCTCCTGCTGATGGAGCTGACCTCCCTGCTCCTCCAGACGTTGCATCCGAGCCCTCCAGCACACACATTCATCTCTAAGCACACCACGCCGTTAAGGAAAGTACATTCAAAATTAGAAGATGATTACACAGTTTGTACTGGAGCTGGGGGGTATATAAAACCAGTAGGCTACTTGCACTGCCTGTGCCTTTCTTAACTCGGTGTGCCTTGTTCAGGCAAACCACATGTGGGAAAAATCCACATCAGGCACATATTCACAAGAGAAACACCAGAGTACATGAAAAAAATAAGTCAAAATTCATGTATATGCACACAGGTAAACCCAGTCTGCTGGTCTCATGAAGCACAGAGATGCTTAAGAAATATTTTGTGCTGATTTGTTACAGATAGAGATGAATAAGACCACCACTGATGTGCACATCTTTCCTAGCATCAGACTGCTTCGGGAGCCATGGTTTCTGTGTGGTTACTTCAAAGTCAGGGAGACTTTACTGTCCACTGAGACAAGACCATTCAACAAGCCTCAGAGATATCACCACCCAGCCCAGATGACCACACTTGATATGCACGGATGCTTCACACAGCTCATGTCATTACTTTGAGCCACCCTGTGAGACTCAGAGACAAAAGCAGACTTGCAGAGGTGCTCTTCAAATCACCACCTGGATGCCCTTTTCTTAAATCAGGCTACGCCTTCACTAGGTTCAAGGTAGGAAACAGCTCCAAGGAATTTCTCCACAAATTCATTTTGCAGGATGCTGATTTCTCATTATGAGAGAACACAAATCCATTTGACAAGAAATGTTCTCTTTCCATTCTCATTTTGTTTCACAACCTATGGCCTAAACCTCAGGTGAATTTTCAAATAAGCCAGCGCTCATAGTTGCAAAGGAATATCTATATGAAACAGAAGCGTAGAGCATATTGGCATCTTAAGTTTTATTGTATAGTGCAGCAAGAAAGCACAGGAGCACTTTGACAAAAGCTGTGTATCTCCCTCATACTGCATGTAAGAAATTAAAAGATTTTGCAGACTTTAACAAATTGTGCCTCAAAGCCCTGCCAAATCATTCTTGGTCCGCCTTTTTCAGATGGGGGAACCTCAGGGAGAGATGGGATGGGAGGCCTGTGTAAATTCCCAAAGTGATCTGGGAGCCAGATCTAATGAAATCTCCTGTATTTCAGGAACTAGAACACTCTGAGCTCCAAAACCAGTAAGTCGATGCTTCATGCAGTGATGGCCTGAGCTTATACACTTTGCATTCCAGTGCCTGCTGGCACTTGCCATTCCTGGCACCGAGGAGCTAAATTTATCATTGTCTTCTTTAATATGCCCTAAGAAATGCAAAATTAAAGATCTCCTCCTGTCTGAATTGCAGGCAGATCCCTGTTGCTAATCTTGCCACTGAACAGCCAGTGCTATCGCCGTACCAGAAAGCCACCAGTTTGATTTGATCTATCCATTGAACAACGGCATGTGGATCAAATAAGGCTGAGTAGCTTGCCATCCACCTGTTTCTCAAGTGCAATGAAGCAGAGGAAAACTACTCTGACAATTTGAAAGGGGACTACAACCAATTTAGAAGGAAATGATTGCACACAGTCCAACCCGATGCCTTGAACAGCATCAAGAAGCAATCCTCCATCAGTTAGTGTTCTGGGTCTGTCACTCTTCTGATTTAAAATGAGTTTAGGTAAACTAGTTGCACAACCATGATTCACTCTAAAACACTTCCACTCAAGAGCATTACTCTGCCTCGCTGGCACTTTTATACTTTCAAAGATTATTTCTATTATGCTTTTATTTCTACAAACAGACATGTATAGATAAAATATGGCAAATACACCCCCTTTGATGACCAAGAATCTTTGTTTCCTCTTGAGAAACAGGACGAGCTCTGGATGTGGATGTAAACATGAATTTGATTGTTATTTGATTATTATTACAACTAGACTTAGTTCTCCACTTAGAACAGATCTGCAAGGCTGTGATCAGAGTGCTAGCTAGGTATTGAGTAAACATCCTTGGGAACAGCACTTAGCTAAGACTGATGTTTAAGCCTCTGGATTTTCATACGAGAAAGTCCCATTTTTGTCTGGTCGAACACTTTCGACCTTAACATCATTTGCTGTCATGAAACTGCATTAACTATTCATTAATTTTCAGGCTCAAACTACAGTGCAGCGTTTTCTTAGATACTTCAGAAAGAAGCTTGGTTGTGGCATTTCATCCTGAAGTCCCTAATGCCTTTTACAGTGAATTTCCCTGCCATGAATCAATGCAGTCCATGCCCCTGTGTGCTCCAGGAGACTGCAGGGACTGTCAGAGCAAACCTCATGGGACATTGCTACACATGTCCCAGGGAAGTCAGTGGAAAGCCAAGCTGAGCTCTATTACTTTTGGGACAGCATAAACACTACAGTGGATGAAGCATCCCCCCCAAAAAACCCCCAAACCGAAAACCCCAACAACCCCCCCAAAAAAAACCAAACAAAAAACCCTATACAAGCAAACAAACCAACAAAAAAATAAGCATATGCTTCCAGGGAAGCATCAGGGGGAGGGAAAAATCCTGCTGCCTGTGGGTGCTTTAGGATATATGAATGGTCAAATAATGTAACCTAGAAGAAGAGATCGACAGGATGGGGTAGAGCGTTTTGCCAGCCTCCCACAGGCCAGTGCCTACAAGCCTGGACAGCATCTCTGTATCACCTGAGCACAGGAGGTACCTGCACAGATGTGGAGCTGGAGGCCATGCAGCCAGTGGTCTCGCCGCACACGGCAGCTCAGGGCGAAGCACCACAAAGCCTGCAGCTCGCTGCCCACTGCAGCTTCCGCACCCAGGGACCCACAGGCTGCTCCCAGCCACTGCCGGCACTGTCCATGCTAGAGGACCAGACAAAAATTGGGCACAGCCCCACTCGGTCATCCCCTACACGCTGCGAATCAGTACAGGCAGTATTAGGCTTAAGGAAATGAGGTGCATTTCCCACCTTTTCTTTTTATGCCCAGCAGTACATCTTCGTTTTATTTACTGCAGCATCATAACCTCCCCCACAGTAAAGAAGTTTGTGGCTTTCCATACAAAACTTGAACAAGCTTTGACCCAATTTTACAACTGTTCCTTTCTTTAACAGCTGTAGATACAAGCTATATAGCTACAAGTTACATGGCTAGAAACTTCAAAGACTTCTTCAAGAAAGCATCACACATGAAGCACATTCACAGACTATCCTCCACTTTCCGTATACCATAAAGTGAGTTTCTTTGAAACTAAACTGACAAACTGCCTTTTTTCCAAGTGTTTGCCCCTGCTTCTTAAGGAGAAAGTGCCAGCAAGCTGCAGAAATAATGACTAGTAGAGGTAGGAATTTTTCCACAGAATATAAAACCAGAAGGAAACATTAGACTACCTCGTCCAGCTTGTAACAAAGGCCCTTCATCCCACTAAGGTGCCGCACACATTTGAGCTTCTCAATGATTTTCGTGGTACTAGGCTAATTATCGATACGTTACGCCCCTAAGTCTTACTTGTTAGGTGGCGAATAAAGCCTAACTCCATTATGGTGCAGCCCCACTTCCTTATGAAGTCCAGCAAGGAATATCTTCAATATTGTAACGTGACAATTGTTTCCAAAGTGAACCAAGTTATATTTATTCCCTTTTAGTCTGGCTTCTGGAATTTTAAATAATAGAAGGACATCTATTTTAAATAACAGAAGGCCTAACTTCTATCTGCAAATTTGGCAGCTGCAATAAAGCAACATTGCACATTTTGCCAATGTTCCGGTATCATTCAGGCTGAGATAAGAGCAGAGAAGAGCAAGTCTGCATGGCAGAGATGAAGGGCTGCCAGATGGATGCGATGAGGAGGAGGCATCCCAGCCCCGGTAGTCCCAGGACCTCTCCCCACCAAGGGCTAACAAGGTCCCTTCCTGCTTAATCTTCCAGATCAGACATGTTACAGACACTGTGATGTGTTTTTTGGCCCATGCCTTGTTTGGCTGAAAAGCACTTGTTCAGTATGTCTCTTTACTAGTCCTGATCCACCAGGAGTGAGAAATCAGGTGATTCAAATGCTGCCGGGCAAACTGTGGCACAACACCACCACTTTGGAGCTGTTGTGAGAACACTCTGCCCCAGGGAAATGTGGCAGAAAGCACAAGCAAAGCAACATCACCATCCTTCGGACACATCTGGCTCTCATGGTACAACACGCTCCTGTCAATGAGGCATCTGCTCCATTAACTCCAGTGGAAGGACAAATAACTGTATTCGTCCTCCTCCCCACCACGGTCCCACATGGGAAGGAAGCCATTTCTCCTCTCTCCCGACCCAATTGCATGGTGACAGGCCATGCATTTCACCTCACTGAAACCATATGTGTCTTGTAGAGTCCCACTCATTCCCTTTTTAATGGGGACGTGGACTGACAGTTCCCCTTAGGTGCCTTTCGAAAGCTCTGGCTGCAGCTGAGGAGCCTGCTCTGTACTTTGCTATGCTTCAAAGTGGGCTTTCAATGACATAATTACAGGCTTATATTAAAATGTTATATTTAAATGATCTTCTTCTTCATCAGCAAAGGATATTTCTAACCAAAACAAATTCTTCTATATCATCTATTGTATTTAAGATAAATTAATGGGTTTCTATTCATACTGGAAGGCAGCAAATGAATAAATTCCATAGCACTTTATTTAAATATTTTAGAACAAATCTTGAAAGATGTTTTCATTTAGCTGAAAGCAGCTTAATAGCAGTTTTTTTTCTCTACCACAATAAAAAAGTATGGGTTTCTTTTTATTGCGCTTGTTAAAATTAATGGCATTTTTAATAAAGACTGTCCTCATAACAACATATATGATTTGATCACATTATGAAATAAATGTCATGTGAGATTATACATTTCAAAGCAGACAGTTTATGTTCTTTTAGTTATTAAATTCAATCAGTTTTACTTCTTTTTTTTTTCCTGAAGGCAGGTTGGTTTTGATTAAAATGTGACCCCAAAAGCAGAATAATTTAAGTGAGAGTGTATTTTCATTTTTTGAAGGTTTATCTACCTTCCCATAGGAACTTACAAGGAAAAAAAAGTGTGGCTTTCAGTGGCAGAATTAAAATTTGTTTTTCTTTGACTGACATTTTTACTCCCAAGGAGAACATGTTACAACACAGTGCTGTGTGGAAAACTTAAAGCTAAGTAACTAGATACTATGTTTTTTGTCCATAAAATTGGTTTGATGATACAAATAGGCTGTAGAGTCCCCTAATACCCACCTCCCTTGTACAGAAACCCAAAGCCAACCTAGACCAGCAGCCTATGCCATTAGACCATGCTATTGTAGAAGACTGTCTTCAACAGTGAAGCACACTGGTGGCTGCCCACAGGGAACAGGACCTGCAGGGCATTTTGCTTTCCTCTAGGAACTAAACAAACAACTGTCAGCTGTGAAGACAGGAATGAAGGGAACCGACCAGTGGCAGAAGTGACCCTGAGGACTGCACCCATGGCTCATTACAGGCTGTCATTTACTCCACAGGCACTGGAATGTGTTGTAATGGATGGCGATCCTCTCTTACCATTTCTGATTCTCCCCCTCCCACCCATCCATCCCCTGCCAGGTAGCCCTGTTTGCTGAGGGACACGGTTTATACACACCAAAGCTCCCAAGATTTGGTCACAGTCCTTCCCCCGGAAGCCCACAAGTCAGAAGCTGGCCCAAATCTTAGGCTGAAGTTAGATAGTTCAAGAGTCTGGCCTTTACAATAAGCTGCCTGTAGTACCTGTTTCATTTGATGTATCCTTGGCCAGTAGAGTGAAATACCTGGGTGAAAAACAGTATAGAAAAATAGTCTATTTTCAGCCTGTCCAGGATTCCCATTGGGAATTGCTGGATCCCTGTCACAGAATCACAGAATCACAGAATGGTAGGGGTTGGAAGAGACCTCTGTGGGTCATCTAGTCCAACACCCCCTGCTGAAGCAGGGTCACCTACAGCAGGCTGCACAGGACCTTGTCCAGGCGGGTCTTGAATATCTCCAGAGAAGGAGACTCCACAAGCTCCCTGGGCA
>Ga0065711_1001686_pt1 | contig 40597 bp, 23 predicted proteins | sample Hoacrofraction12_FD_59098 | JGI IMG/M metagenome (GOLD analysis project Ga0065711, IMG submission 59098) | Hoatzin crop microbial communities from Cojedes, Venezuela - Epithelial fraction 12 v2 (version 2) | ecosystem: Host-associated > Birds > Digestive system > Esophagus > Crop | place... | reverse complement strand
TAGATCAGGTTGCTCAGAGCCCTGTCCAACCTGGTCTTGAATGTTTCCAGGGATGGGGCCTCCACTGCCTCTCTGGGCAACCCGTTCCAGTGTTTCACCACCCTCATTGTAAAGAATTTCTTCCTTATATTTAGCCTAAACCTACCCTGTTTTAGTTTAAAACCATTACCCCTCGTCCTGTCACTGTTGTCTCTACTAATGTTGTCTACATCTCCTGATGCATCACTAGTAAGAACTCTGTTGCACTTAGTGCTTTGTGAACACAAAACAAGGCCAGTGCTGTGCATTGGAAAAGGTTTTAATTCTTATGATGATATGAATTCTTTAGGTCATATAACTTCGTATAGTAGGAGTTAGTTCAGAGACAGTTCAGATGATTCATAATGAAATCTTTGAGTTATGTGCTGCTTTTTGCTCTGTTCTGTTGTAGATGCTATATTTTTTTCCTCTTAAATATATTTTAGCAGGAGAAATTCAGACGCAAAAGCAAGTAGGGTAGCAGATGTAACTTTTCTCTCTGTATTTGTACAAGTTTAACTAATTCAGTTGTAGCATACTGTACATATTATAGATAAACAGGGACTTTATTTCACTATCACGAGCTGCCAATTCCACCTGTCCCGTAATTCACAGTTTTTATGTGCCTTATCTCAATTACTTTCCATCTCTAGAGCACACTGCTGCATATCGCTGATCAGCTATTGAGGCAATGGCTATATGGCATATCTTTCTGATTCCAGCAAACACAGAATAAGCACAAGGCAAACATTCCCTTGACAAATTGTATGAGCCAGGCCCTCATTTCTAGCCAGAAGATAATCAGTTTAGCTAAGATGAGAGACATCTAAGTTACTATATATCTCACCTCTGAGACTTTGTTGCTCTTGATTGATTTGCTGGTAGAATTACTCCAAATGCCAAAGGAATGGAGGAGCTCTTCTGGCAGGTGGGACCCTCTAGGGCCCACAAGAGACCAGAAGGTGCAGGGATGGTCCCTGCCAGGATGTCTCACCCCAGGCCCTATGGAGCAGCCAGAGAATGGCTTCCTGCCACATGGCGCAGCCCGTGTCCAAGGCAGGAGCATGGTGAGGATAATGGTGACCTGCTGGTAGCAGATGCTCTGGCATTGGACGTTGAGTTCAAGGTTTGCTGGAAGAAAGACAATAGCAGTAGAAGGAAAGTTTCCAACAAGTCTTTTCCTTTTGCTCTTCTGCGCTTCCAGCTCCTGATGCAAGTCAGTATTGTTCTTCTTTACTCTACTGTCTTCCAATGGTGCTGAATGCTGATGAGCTAATACTTGTCTCGACACCAGCAAGTAATTTCCTGGTAATTAATGTGTTTTCTCCATACCTGACCTGAATTTTTTTCAGGTAATTTGCAGGTTGGGCAACCCATCAGAATCAAACAATTTTAGGAGGTACCCAGGAGTACAATGAGTAATGCTTATTTTGACTCTGGCTTCCCTCAGTCTCTTTCTCTGTCTCTTGGCATTAGGGTTTCATTGCTATTATAGCACTTCACATATAATTACCAACAGCTTTAGGTTATAATTATATTGTCATTTAGTACATTTGTAATGCGAAAGAATGAACAAAGCAGTGAATTAAATATGTGATGATTGTTGGTGTTGTGTGCATTTTGCTTTCTTAACAACTTCATTAATATTTTGCAATGTTTATGAGGAGTTACCTGGAAAAACAGCCTTTGCATCCATTTAAATGTCACAACTCTAGAAGCTAAAAGTAAAAAAATAAACAGGATGAGCAGATACCCCTTAGGATTTAGTATGTTTTAATATGGACTTTAAAAATTACTGCAATCATTTGCATATTTATTTCACATGACATTTTCAAAAGGCAGCAGCAGTGGGCTAATGCTGCAAGAAGTGATGGAACTCCTGTTGACCTCAGCAGGACCAGATGAAGTAGGTACTATTCACTCGAGAAAATACCATGGGGTGCTTTCTGTTTGTAAGACAGTTTGAAAGTTAAAGCATACTGAGTCTCTGTCTTTGTTCTCGAGATAACATCCAAACTCACTATCTGTTTGGTATTTCATCTGCTGGTAACCAACATAAAGTATAGTTGAACAAGTACATTGTGCCACCATAGATGTGGAATAAACTTAGTGGTAAACAAGAAAATATGAATCAAAGCATCATATGTACTTGTTAATGTTGCATAATTTGTATGTGTGTGTATACATGTAAATGTGCACCCAGTTGTATGCTTGTGAGTGTGTATAGTTACAGAATGAAGAGTCTAAATTACATAGCACTGTAACAGCAAAGAGCATGCTAGGTCCCAGCTGCCTACTCAGCAGGTGATCTGAGGTGTCAGGGGTGTTTCACAGCCTTGTCTTTCCTCCGACGTACTATGTGACACCTGTGCCGCTGATAGAGGTTGCAGCACAGATCACGGTGATGGGTTAGCACAATGATCAGTTTAGCAGCAGGGTGAGGTGGAGTTTGTTGTAGCGTTGGTATCTGCATGGGCAGCTCTGCTACTTCACTCGCAGTCTAACTTGGGTCCCCTTCAAGGGCTTAGGACTACAGGTTTCTGCTTCATGTGAGTGAGTGACTTTAGAACTGAGGACACCACAGCTAGTTGTCAAATTTAATAATTTTTTTTAGCATCACCTGAATATGTCAAGACCATCTTTGCAGGTCAGAAAATCATTGCTAAATAGGATGGTCAGTTTTTATATTCCTACGAACTCTAGGAGTGTAGGTGTGAAGGAAATGAAAAATTAAAAAAAATTAAATCTCCAATCTTCAAAAAGGACAAGAAGGAGGATCCAGGGAACTGCAGGCCGGTCAGCCTTAACTCCATCCCAGAAAAAATGATGGAGCAACTCATTCTAGAGGCCATCATCAAGCAAGTGGAGGAAAAGAAAGTTATCAGGAGTAGTCAACATGGATTCACCAAGGGGAAATCATGCTTGACCAATCTAATAGCTTTCTACAATGGCATGACAGGCTGGGTAGATGAGGGGACAGCAGTGGATGTTGTCTACCTCGACTTCAGCAAGGCTTTTGACACTGTCGCCCATAACATCCTCATAAGCAAGCTCAGGAAGTGTGGGCTGGATGAGTGGTCAGTGAGGTGCATTGAGAACTGGCTGAATGGCAGAACTCAGAGGGTTGTCATCAGTGGCGCTGAGTCTAGTTGGAGGCCTATAACTAGTGGTGTGCCTCAGGGGTCAGTACTGGGCCCAATCTTGTCTAACTTCTTCATCAATGACCTGGATGAAGAGTTAGAATGTACTCTCAGCAAGTTTGCTGATGACACAAAACTGGGAGGAGTGGTGAATACACCGGAAGGCTGTGCTGCCATTCAGCGTGACCTGGACAGGCTGGAGAGTTAGGCAAAGAGGAAGCTGATGAAGTTCCACAAGGGCAAGTGCAGGGTCCTGCACCTGGGGAGGAATAACCCCATGCACCAGTACAGGCTTGGGGCGGACCTGCTGGGAGCAGCTCTGTGGAGAGGGACCTGGGTGTCCTGGTGGATGACAAACTAACCGTGAGCCAGCAGTGTGCCCTGGCTGCCAAGAAGGCTGATGGCATCCTGGGGTGCATTAAGAAGAGCGTGGCCAGCAAGCAGGTCAAGGGAGGTTCTCCTTCCCCTCTACACGTGCCCTAGCGAGGCCCCATCTGGAGTACTCTGTCCAGTTCTGGGCTCCCCACTTCAAGAAAGATGAGGAGCTGCTGGAGAGAGTCCAGCAGAGGGCTACAAGGATGATGAGGGGACTGGAGCATCTGTCCTATGAGGAAAGGCTGAGGGAGCTGGGCTTGGGGCAGTGGGCACAAACTGAAGCATAGGAAGTTCCATCTGAACATGAGGAAGAACTTCTTCACTCTGAGGGTGATGGAGCCCTGGAACAGGTTGCCCAGAGAGGTTGTGGAATCTCCTTCTCTGGAGATGTTGAAGACCTGCCTGGACAAGGTCCTGTGCAGCCTGCTCCAGGTGACCCTGCTTGGGCAGGGGGTTTGGGTTAGGTGGCCCACAGAGGTCCCTTCCTACCCCTAACATTCTGTGGCTCTGTGATTCAGTGAAATGATGTCTCTGAATATCTGAACAATTTCATGTTACTGTGTGGTCATGAGAGAGATATCTAACTTAAATCCTTGAGACTTATACCTAATTCCACAAATCTAAAATAAGGCAAGCATAATAGATTTGTTTTGTTAGATAATAATACCTCAGTATCAGGCCTATCTGTCTCTCTCTGGTCTCTAGCTAGAGAAGACTGTCAGTAAGATATTGCTGAATATATGAGATAACATTGTAAAGCATAAAATACATCAGATCCATTGAGAACATCTGCTATAAACTCTCAATGCCATGTAAGCCTCTGTAAAGTACACTTTTCCTGACTAAATTCATTGAGATTGTAGTTATCAATAAAGAGGATGAGTGTTTAGTAAAATAAGTGGTGCTTATAGTGTATTTCTAGTCAGTATGAGAAATTAGAATTTGACAGCGTGGGTGGAGATTTTCCTAAAGACTGACCTTTCTAGTGATTGCATCTCTAGAGAGGACAGACATCTCTGTAAAGTGCAAGCATGGGTTTTACAAGTGAGATCTGACCATTGATTTGTAAATAAAGACAATTTACAGAGAAAGAAAATCAGTTTTGTTTAGAGACAATTGTCAAGATAAGTGAATCAGCTAAAAATAATTAGTAATTGAGTGTGTACAATTTCTTCATATTCAAATATTTAATATTAAACGCTTTACAATGTAACCCTTCAGTCCTACATGTCTTTGAGTAGTGCAGAAGTATGATGGTAACAGCAATCAAACACAACTGGAAACACTAGTTGGCATTGCTCAAGTGCAGAATTTTCATGAGGCTTCTCTCAAATATTTTGCATGAATAGAAGAGTATTAAAAGGAAAATGTGTCACATCTTCTGTCTTTTCCTGCCCTGCTAGACTAATTAGGAGTTAGATAAGTGCAGTTAAGAACAAATCATAATTCTTTGTTCTATGTAGAAGCCATAATACTCTCTTGGCAAAACATTACTTGCAAAAAGATGGAATAAAAAAGTCTTTGAACTGGAAAGCCAAGACGTCCACAGTCAGGGAATGTCACAATTAAGCTTGCGAGCATGTGCTTCAAAGTCATTCCACCAAATTGTTTACTTCATAAAATTTCTCAGTGCAAAAAGGCACAAGGATTTTTTTAAACCTGGACAAAACATTTGCTCCTGTTTCTGAGAACTGCTGATACAGTAAAAGCTAAGAAAGCACCCCACTGTGGAAAATAATATAGACAATTTTAGGCCAGTGCGCTGAAATTTGGCAAAACTCCAAGTGCAAATGAAGTACTGTAATGGGAGAATCTCACTGATTTTTTCTTGCTTAACTGTCTTAAAGGATCTGGCCTAGGGACTTCAGCCTAGATGACAACTTGAATTTCTGAAGTCGTATAGCCATCAGTAAGATTACAGTGTTACATGTCCCTGAGGTAGCAAACGTCCTGCATAAGCTCTAGTAAGTGCCAGACTGCGAAGTGCTGGACCCGATGCATTAACTCTAGCAGGATTCTCAACACCAAGATTGCTTTATGAATTTTTTTCTGTGAAACCAGATGAATAAGGATTTTTAGAGTGAATGAAATCCCTCTGAAGTTAATGACAATGAGCCACTGAGTAATCTGTTGCTTAGAATAATAACAGAGAGTATGATGGTGTCTAATTCAAAACTTTCTATCTCAACCCAAATTTGAAAGCTGGGTCTAGGTGTGAATCTGAATACAAAATAAGCACCTGGAGCAAGGCTGGAAAATGGATTCATCAGTTGCTTCTCCTAACAATCAAGTTATAAAATTATTCACATTCTTTTTCTCTTTCTGGATTAGTGAATACATAGTATTCTAATGTGATCAGAGTTATTCTAAGTTTCAAGATCACTGTTATTAATTAGCTAATCAAAGCTTTATTGTTTTGTTTTTTTTTAAATAGAAGGGGAACAGTCCCAGAGTTTTTGAACTATGTTCTTTTCATGAAAAGAAACTAGAGAAGTCATTAGCTTATTATCATTGCATACGAACTGAAAGGCAAATGACACAAGTTTTCATTTTTCAATTTTTATGTATAAGGCATAAAATTCATTGATAGCAGCAATATCTTGCCAGCATGGTCTCTTAGTAAACAAGCTTTCATAAAAACTATGATAAATAAAGTATCTTTGATAGATAAATGAATGCCATGAACGCTAATGCTCTGCTTAATGGATGTACAAGTTTGCCAGCATCCATTAATTTGTATATGAATAAGCTGAAAGTATAGGTGGTCTTCAAGTCAATTATACTTCAGCTAAGCATGACACGAAGAGCACACAAAAAAACAACCTCCTTGAAGGTGCAGTAATGGTGAACAACAGGACAGATAATCATGAAGGATTATCTTAGAGGCTCATAAATCCAGATCAATGCTGACAAGACTCAGATCTGGGGATGACAAACCTCCTCTTTTTCTTGTGCTGCTGACTAGAAGATGCCAAGCTAATGATCTTAATCCATTAAGCTTTTTCCCGTATCATCATTTGATGGTCTCTTGTTTGAATGTTGGTATTCATCTTCTTTAGAGTTACCCGATAACTTTTCCGGCCTTGGTACTGCAAACTTCGTTTCCACTGAGAAATTTGAACCCAAACATTTGCTATTGTTTCTAGCAGATTGCACTAGTCAATGAAGGGTCATTCCACTTTTTTCTGAGGCCAAAGTTGTGTCTTTAATTAGGAATAACTAAAATACAGTAAGAAATCAAAATGATGCCTCCCCCCGAATTTGATGGAAATTTCAGAAAAACGGTTAATAAATTAGTTAATTCATCTAAGTCTTCACTTTGTAGTTTGGCAGGGGTTCAAAATGAAACTGCTGAGAGGTGTTTTTCTTTTGCTTGCTTCTTGTTATATCATTAACAGAAGTTTGATCTAGCAATCAGACCATTGTCCAATGGTTCAGAAGGTATTTTCAGTCTTTCCATGTATAAAATCCATATCTCTGATGATTCAGTGTCCTTCTTTTACTTATCCATGCATATTGCATCTGTTTAAAGACAGAGTGTTACCTAACATGATATTCAATGTAGAGGAACACTGCGATGTCTGTTGTTATTAATACATTTACAGATCATTCATATTGTATAGTGACGAGTTTGTCTTCATTTTCTGATATATTCTCTGCTACCCTTTGTCTTTTCACCAGTGAATTTAATTTGTTCTTGTGCTGCCCAGCTGCCTGTCTTTGATAGGTCTTTCACGGTACCTTCCTGGCATCTGTGTTTCGTCTAATCAAAACAACTTCGTATATATATTCTAATCTATAACATATACTAATCTGCCAATCAATAAACTAATAACAGGAAGGTTTTCTATAGTCCCTTTTTTTCTAACCTGGCTTGATTTTTGGAGTTGTATGTATGCATAAATAACATCTATGACATTTTAGGTTGTTTAAAATGGCAAGCGGATGGTATCATGTTGTTTTGTTTTGCAATTGTCATGTGTTTGTGAACACCAGCATTATGCAGAGAGCGTATTACTGTCCACTTTAAGTCAGTGGATATTTGTCACTAGGTCAGTGGATAAAAGCTTTGTTAATGTAACTAATAGGCAAACTCGTACTTGCTAGAAGCAAATTGATATGGCATTTAGAGACCTATGTTTTTCCCCTCAGCTTTACCTGCCTTCATCCATTTACCTTGTCTACCTCTAGTATCTCTGTGTTAATATGAGGTCTCAGGGGTGGAACCGAGTTATAATAAGCCCTAGAGTCCTGTATTTTTTAAACACAAATCATATGAATCACAGCATTATGTGGACTTTTGGTCAAAAATTAAACCCTGAATGATCTTACTGGCTTCTGTGTACCTTCTTTTATTTGTTTACATACTATTAGAAAGTAACAGTGAAAAGAATATATTCCCAGAAAAGGGACGTTTTTCCATTGTTATCGTAAAATGTAACAGCATGGGTCCTGAATTTTTTAATCTTTATCTATTAATTGTGCAAACATTGGCTGCTTCTTCAGTATGAAAGATGGTTGAAACAGGACAATGAATTCGCAAAACAGGAGGGCTGACCTTGTAGTTTTACTGGTACCAAGGCTATACAAGATAAAGCAGCATATGTACGTTGATATCCCTAAAACTTTTTTATTGTACAGAATTGAAAAATATGATCCTAAAAACTTTCTTACTCATTCCACTAACTGCATTATTTTAGTTTTCCCTTTGTACGTACCTCAAATTTCTGAAAAGAAGAACATTCTGCACACTACTAAGGAGAGACTATTTGTGAAAAGTCTTGGAGAAGTCTGGCTTGAAAATCTGCCATGTGACTAGCAGGTGAAATATTCTGGTCCAGGATCTTGACAAATCGACAGTTAAAAAGGGTGCATTACTTCCCCTGCCCATTCATTGCTCAGTTTTGCATACAGAAAGATGAAATGAGGTAAGGAAGAGTCTAGAAAGTTGGATAGCTTAGCATTACAGCTCAACTCCTTTTCTTTTATATTTGCATGCAAATTAATCTAGAAATCCATCAGCTGACTCTGTTAATGAGGTCAAGAAAAACATGTAGAGTTAATCAAACTCAGCTATAGCTTTTATTGGTGAACAGTCTCCAGGGATGGAAACTCAGGAACACAATTTTTCTTCTGTGCTTGCAGAAACACCTTGCCAAAGCAGTGGTATGGGAATTTAATTTCATTGAAGAGCTGCCTCTCTTTTCCCTTTTGCACAAAAGTTACCCATGCATGTCAGTCTTGTCATTTTAATTGAACTTCTAGGCATGACTGGCATGTGGTGGAATTTACTCTGTCAGTATAACAATAATAAATTATTGCAGAAGGTTTGATAAAAAAACCTGGGACTTTGCAGAGAAGAATAGTAGGGAATTGGGGGTAGGAAGGAGGAAGTTTCATGAAATACAGCTTTGCTCGCCAGCCGACTTCTCTGTTTTATCCATTGATTCTTGTCATTTTGCTGCCTGTTGTTGCTTAATTATTCCAGACGTTATGCCCATCATATTCTGCATTATAGTGATTAATCAAGTCATTCAATCTTTTCCAGTCTGCCTTTCAGACAGGATAATGTTCCTACTCACTTTTACAGCTCCTCTGATTTTTCCACCATTTTGCTTACACTTTAAAATGCATTGTAGAAATAAGATTTATCTTCTTGAGTCCATGAAGGATATTAGAGAGGAAATTAATTTTAACTTTGAATCTGATTATCCCTAAAAGATTAATTGACATTGGTAGTTGTGACCATGTAGCCTGAATAAAAAACATCATGGGAAAAGCCTGGATTCATAAGTATTCTGAATAAAGTCCTGCTGTAGTTCATGTATTTGTGAGAAGTGTATTTCTGGAGGCCTCCCAAGTTTGAGATGCAGCCAGGGGAAAAATGGTAGGGTGCTCATTTAATCACGTGTGTAACTGAAATTGGAACCGAGTTTGTGAAGGTAAGATGGAATTATATAATGAAAGGCTATGCAAATAAGCAAATAATGCCCAAGTTGGTGGAGAGGGAAGAGTCAGTGTAACTGGAAGAGTGACACTGTTTCTCTTTGACAATTGTTGGCCATCTTGCATAATTTTATATTTGAAGTACTGATGACCCTGTCTTGTCCCCAAATTGTAATACTGTGACACAGTAGCTTTTTTTTCAAAAATGTATATACTTGTTTTGAAAATGGAATATCAAAAATATTCTAGAAATACCTAGTCAAGGCAGAATTTAGACTTCTAAATCAAAAGTAAAAAGGTATGTGGATGTTACTGGACTAGCAGCTGTCAGAATCTTTAGAAGCCTAAATGAAGGTTTCCACACACATGTAGAAATGTCTTAAGCTGTTAGGTGGCCCTTTGCCATGTGCCAGATCTGAGGTGAAACAGCACCCAAAAGCAAAGATGCTTGGAAGCCTGGCTTTATCTGCTAGGTGTGCCCAAATCAAACCTACTCCACAGCAACAGTCCCTGAGCAGATCCCAGTGCTCAATGCACTTATCAGTATGGACGAAGGATAAAACTATGGTAGCGGATTCTGCCTCAACAGTTTATGCGCTTTCCGTTAAACAAAAAGAGGCACGAAATGGACTTAGTCTCAGTAGAGACCAGACTAACAGGTTGTCGCTTACCAAGGTGAGTATCCTAGCCGCTTGGATATTGAGTAATACTTCCTGATTACTATAATGAATTTTGTCAAGTTTAAGAGTACTGAGAGATTTCACTGAGTAAATGACTTCACAAGCGGTTTCTCAAATTGTAGAGTTATCACCAAGAATGTACAAGGGTGCCAGTTTGAATAAGTGGGATGCTGAGATTAGTGTGAGTTAATAGGTGATAAACAGAATCAGGCAAGGGAAGTTCTTGGAGATTAGCAGAGTATGAAGAATGAGAGGTAGTGGGTTCACACTGTTGTTCACTCTGATAGAGGGTATAAAGGGAAATCTTGAAAAGCAGAGCATTATTTCTCTTTTAGCCATACGGAGCCTAAACTAACAGCTGTACCTGTGCAAGAGATGTCAAAGAGACTGACTATGATTTTAGTTTAGATAGAGAGAGAAAATTTCGGAATAGCAAAATGGATCCATGAATTGTCTGATAAAGAATGTACTTAAATATGTGCTTCATGAGAAGAAATTGTGGCCTTTAAGATCTAGGCCTGTCATACTCATTGAATAGATTTTGGAAAAGCTGTATTTTAAACCTGAATTAAGTAACCAAATATTATTTAAGGTCACTGGAGTTATTAGGAAGAAGAATAGGAAAGGCTATGGCTTCCTATCACAGTGTTGTAAAGCAAAAATAGTTTGTCTTTCATGAATGGCATTGTCTCAGTGTCCATTTTTTAAGTAAAAGAACATCCAATCTCTCAGAATCCTTCTAACAGGTATATATTGGAGTGATACACATGCAAAGTTAAGGGTTTTGTTTCATATTTCATAACTGGAAACTAAAGCCTTTGATAATGTGATAAGTGGTCCAAATGGGGGTTGCAAATGATCATGTCTAATTATCTACTGCATAATCAAAAAGCACAAGAGAAACAGACACCTGCATAATGCAAGCCTTTGGAACAGATGTGCCCCTATTAATAGACATGAGTTGCCTATTAAAACTCTGTGGTGACACAGAATGTTTTCCACTTTATGAAGGATACCCTGCCTAACCTTCAGTTTCTGTGTAGTTATAAACAAGACAAATGTATAAGTGGCACAGATTTCCTCTTTTTCCCATTATGCTATGACATGAACTCTTAGCCCTCCAAGGTTTTAAAAGTACAGTACCACTTACCCAATTGTCTTTGGTTAATTTTATGCAATATTTATTGTCTGAAGACATGACAAAAAATGTCATTCAATGGGAATAGATCGCCAGTAAAGAAATTCAGCATTCAAAGCCTGTTACAAACATTAGATAGATGTGTTGTGCTGATGATTATGGATGTAGCAAACAATGTAGTGTGGGAGGGTTTTCTTAAAGATACCAAAATAGTAGTTGCAGAACTGTATGACAATAAAAAAAGTGAGCTACTTAAAAATATACCACAGGGAACAGAAAACTCATACATTTATTCATGAGGATAGTATTTTAGATATTAATAACTGTTTCCTGGCCCCAACACGTTTCACTGGAGATGAGCTTGAGTTTCATTCACTGTAAGTGCAAGTATACATGTAACTTTAAACATGTGGCTCATCCTAGAGATTTTAATGATGTTATTTGCACGCTTAAAACTAGGTGCATGCATATGTATTTGCAAAATGGAGGTTTTAATTATTAGAGACATTGCCCATCAAATTCCATGATACATGCAGCTAAAATTAACCAGAACTGAAAATGAATGGTTTCCTTGATGCTAGTCGTGATGAGCTACTATGACTTGAAATATTTTTCAGAGAATATTTTAAAAAATCCCAAAAGATTAAAACAATTTTTGGAAGGGTGAGCAAAGTACAGGAAGTTAAACACAAGACTCTGGTATCAGTTGCCACCATTTTTTTATGGTGCTCATGAACAACGGAACTAAAATGTTATGAAAAAACAGCAGAACATTTGCCAGTCATTCAGGCTGCCTAATTATGCATCCTTAGACTTTTTTCATTTTAATATTTTCTAGAAATAAATACTTTGAGAGAGAGAATACGTCAGATATTCTCCAAAATTTCTTATACGATATGCTCAGAAACACTAGTGTCAGAGAGCAGCTATCTGCAGCGGAAATTATCCATTTTCAAAACCTTGCAGGTGAGAGAGAAATCGTTAAAGCCCATGTAGCATTGGGACGTTTGCATCCAGGGCCTTTCTTTTGGATTCAGCTCTATTGAGCTGAAGAATTAAACAGAGGTGAAGGATTTCAGTCTTTCTTTTTTACAGCCCATTTCTGAGAGCTGATTGACTCCTGCAAACCACACACAGTGCTCAGTGTCCCTGAACGGCAAATGCAGGTGAAGATTTTGGGTGCTTCCCAGCAGAGGACTGGGTATGTTGCTCCCCTACACTCCAATATCCATTTTTCCAGAGCATGGTTAAGGCAGAGGGACTGGAGTCCTAGGGAAGTGCCCCAACACCTCCAATCATGCCATATTTGAGTTTTTTTAAAGAGTGAATATTTCGTCTTCATGGGTGGAATAAAAAACTCTGAACTGTGACTAGAGCTGAGATAATCTGCCTGAGTTTTCAGAGAGGAGCAAAAGCTATGATGCATGTGTGTTGTCCCAGATTTCCTGAAGCAGAGCTAATGGAGCTGAGAGGCTTGTCTCCATCATTGCCCAGGGCAGCCCTGGGCTGACTGCTGGGGAGAAAAGGATGGGGAGTCCAGCCTGCACCTGCATTACCACTATCAAGGTTTCTTTGCTGCTGGTTCTTTTTATTGGTAGTGTGGGAGAGGAAGGGTGGCTTCTAGGGTGGAAAGAGGAACTCCCAGTTAGAGAAACAGGTGGAGCTTTATGCAGGACAAATGGAGAAGCCTCGATTGTACTGGTCCAAGATTATGTGGTTAACATGTTTTCCTTTATCTACAGCCTCATATGTGTTACCTGTCCTTTCCTTGTTGTTAAACACCGTGTGAAGCTTCTAACTTTCAGTAAAGGAAACCACTTTCAAAGTGTTCTTTTTAAATAATATTTTACTTTTTCCTTGTCAAATTTCAGGAAAAGCTGAGTTCAGCTACAAGATACAATGACCAGTTTAGAATACTTAAATGGAAAATGTTGGCCACAGATGTATCGATTCAGGGTAGAAGGAGCTTTCCTTTTGGAATGAAGTGTTATGCATTTCTAAAATATATTTGACAGCATCAGGGCACTGCAGTGAAGCCAAAAGACAGCTGAGGTTTAGACATTTTCTGTGTCTAAAATATCTTTATTTTGATGAGTAGAGATTAGCTTAAAAGGTCAAACAATGTTATATCATGTGCTGTAGTAAATGTAGAAGGATGTTAAAAATATATTCATAGACAGTAAGACCATGTGTATATTCATTCAGTGAGAACAAATATATTCAAATATATACAGGAAATCTATTCCACCCATCTAAGTCACTCAGACCTAAAGTACCCACCATTAAAAAGTCAGCAGTTGTTAATGTTTATCACACAGTGGGAATGAGATTACCTCAGCTTTTCTTTCCATTTAGGATAAAAGATATGCTACAGTAACAGTAATTTTTTGAAAAAAATGCATTCATGGAGTTAGCAGCCCTGACAAGTTGCTGTAGCTACTTGCACTTTGGGGTTTTAAACACTGGTAGTGCTGAATTACGTGTCTGCATGAAGCTAAGGTGGTGGCCATTGCTTCTCTGCCTGAAGGTCATGATAGGGATGAAATTATGGATCAAAGATCCATTTCCTCTCTTCTTCTTACTGTTCATTCTGGTGGTAGCTCTGCTGCTGACGTACTTCATGTATGACATTTTCAGGGCTGAATTCGCTTCGCCACAAATGACATGTAATGCTTTTTGAGATTCCCTAGTGTATTGATAACATCCGTATGGAGCTGACTGATAAAGGAATAGGACCTGCAAGAGACCTGTGTCTTCTGAAGTGCCAGCCAGAATCCAGGTGAAGTATTTTAGAGCACCAAAAGTGGCACTATGTCAAAGTGGCGCTTTAATGTCTACGTGTGGGAGCCTAAACTCAGCCCTTAGTGACTTTGTTTCGTGTAGTGAGAGCTAGCGAAGTCTTTACCTGCTTTCTTTCCCTCCCTTCTCACCGCTTTTGTAGACGGAAGCACGCTGCTTGTGCTCAATTCAGCATAACCCATACCATGTATGTAGCTCTAGCTGGATATATTTGTGCATGGCCTACCAGCAGTGAAGTCTTAACTCCTAGCATTCAGGAGCATGCATCTATGTATTTCCTTTTCTGTGGCCTGTTCACTCTGTTCATTGCTATTGCCCTCAGGAACACATTCCCTCACAAAGATTTGTCATCTGTTATCCAGAATTCATCATGATTTTGTTGCACATTAAATTTAACGCAACTATGATGAATACTCAGGGTATTGCTTTCACATTCTGTGAGTGCCACTTAAATTTGTACAGTCTGTATTATCCTGGTGACTCATTTCACTTTGATACCATTTTTTTAATCTAGAAGGCTGAACAGTATGTCCTGACTTTGGTCTTTTGCCAACTGTAGTGAGCTTTGCTTTCCTGCATCACAGAAGATCCTCACCAAAACGCAAATAAGTGCAACTAAGAACTCAGCTGATCAGAGCAGCCCTGTCCTTTCATGTCGAGGTGGTAATAGGCCATTGGACAATGGATGAGAGGATTTAATTAATTCATATTAGCTCGTCCTCTTCATCATTTTGGAAGAATTTCTTTTGCCCAAATCTTTTCAGCTGTATTTTGCTTAAGTCAATATGTCAAAGAGATAGGACCTTCTTTCCCAAATCTGCTCCTGGCCCACCAGGAGTGACTTCAGAAAGTTTATTCACTTCCTGTGATTCTGTTTCCTTACATGTAAATGGGAATAACCTGCACTGTAAGGCATATGAAGGCTTTCAGATAAAAAGAGAGCCTTTCTGAAAACGACAATATGTTGCTGTGATGAGGTCTGATGCATCACATATTCTCCATATAGTTACATGAACACAAAAATTTTGTATGTCATCTGAGCTAGTTAGTTACCTTCACAGCATGTGATAGCACACCTGAATTGATTTTATACAGGTTGAAATTCTTTCTGAATTAGAAATGTCATACTCCTAGGTGCCATCAATCACCAGATGGATACACTATGTAATTGTGACTGCCCATACAATGTACAAAACAGAAATGTGGGATCTACATGATGCCAAGTGAAGAATGATCCATGTGTTCAGTCCTTCCGCAGGTGTAAGGGAACGTACATTGACACTACTGACTGTCAAGTCACCCACACTCAAAGCCAAAAATGGGGGTGATCTTCTCTGTAAAGAATGTTCATATCAGGTAGCTAGTCTGTCAACCAAAAGGGAGTGGGAACCCATCAGCCAAAGGCAATCCTTCTAGAGAAGATGGGGAAGACCCCTCTTTCTGCAAAGATTGAAGAAGATTTTATTTGGCAGTATATTTTCTTTCTCTCTCCTCCTCATCTGTTACACAGATGAGAAAGAGAAGCAGGGCTGAGTGTGGGTTCAAGATTCATTTACATCCCACCCACACAGGGCAGTCCCATGTGCATTTACTGGAGTCACCCACATAGAAAGAGCCTCCGTTCTGGGAAAATGAGCACTTCATCACAGCTCAGGTCTGAGACTTCTGATCCTTAGAGACATATGTACAACAAGTCTTCGTAAGTGTAGACTGAAATGACATACAAAAGACAAACAGCATATGAGAAAAGCTTTGTAAAACAGAAGAGCACGTATCAAAGTTGAAAAACCAAGTAACATATATGAGGCTTTTAAGATGACCTCTGAGAGACGGGAATGAGTCTGTCTTTAAAACAGATACAAAATTTTGTAGGAAAAGAAAGTTTGAACAGGCTGATTTGGCAGAAGAAATTGAATGAGTCCATTAAATACACATTTTATGTATTCTGACTCATAAATAAAAATAAATTAACCAGACTACTGGACAAACACACATCCAGTGCACCAGGTGAACTTCTGTCACATTTTCACCTTCTGTAAATAACATGAACTAAGTGTTGCATATTTTTGAAACTGAGAAGAGAACTACTCTTCACATTTATCAAGCACATTTATTATTTCATTTTTAACTCTTATAATCTAAACAGATACTACATTCTTATAGTCTGTTTTGCTAACCATGGAGTGCAGTACAAACTTGTTCTTGCCTAGGTCTGGTATAAGGAATAAGTTATTAATTGCAAATTGTCTTCTGTTTGTAATGATGATTTGTATTATCTAGATGTGAAAATACAAGATTAAACATTGCCATAGTTGATTACACTGAAGGCATTGGTCAAAATCAAAGCAACAGAGTGAAAAGGCTGCTTTCTGCTTGAGGGCACCACTGTTTGTACTGAATATATAGCTCCTAAGGTGTTCCTAATGTCTTACCCTTTGGGGTCAAAGCAATTAAAGCATTTCTCCATGGGACTAATGCTTTTCTGTGCTTTATTTTTTCAGTGCAAGGGTCAAAAACTCTACAGTGTCATCATCTGCATACACAGAAAGTCTTTTTTCCCTGAAGGTTTAGAATCAATTTATTATATGCATTTTTTGTGATACTGTTAATGTTAGCATTCTGACATGCATTTTTAGACTGGCAGAGTCATCATCATGTACATCTTATGGCTTCTTCTCTTTGAAGAAATAGAGAACAGAAGATTCAAACCTGCTTCTAATTTCTGTGTTTTATAGCAATAATAAGCTGATTATACTGGTAATAGCCATTACAACCAAATGGGACGATAATGTCTACTGACATGTCATCATAATGAATTAATGTGAATTCTACTTAATTAGATATCTATAGACAGATTACATTTCCAAATGAAAGTCATCCTCTGTTTTGTATGGCTTTGGTTCTGTAACTGAGCACTGTATAAATCAGTATCTGTTGCATAACAGATATGTGATTAAATACCATGAAAACAGGAATTTTTCAGATAATGAGCCTGATACTTTACTCACCTCAGACAAAATTCCAGTTGACTTGGTGGGCAGTTGATTTGCAGACATTTTGTAATAATATTTTCTTTTCAGTGACAGAAAGAGAGTAGTTGACATTTCACTTACTGAAGAAAATTGCACAGTGAAATGATGGATGTTTCAGCAGAATCTTTAAATCTGATGAAATCGTAAGAGGTGTGGTTTTCCTTTTCCATATTCTGTCCCCATTAAAATAATCTGAGAGTATAACAGAGGCAATAAAATCTAGGTCTTTGTAAATCAAAAGTAGTGCCACTGAACTCATTATGAGCTGGAAGTGTGATATTGTGCCTTAGTATTTCAGTTGAGTCCTAATTTCCCTTTTCTGTGATAGAACAACAGGTACTGTTCAATTTTCTTTATGATGTCGGTCTTTCAAAGCAGTGAGCATAGCATAGACACATATTTGACATGTGAGAAAGTGATGCCTGCCGTAGGAAGGAATAATCAACTCGGTAGTCTCACCTCAAGAGCCGGGTTGTCAACCCCATGCAGTCTCCAGCTAGGCATGCTGAGCCCTGGAGGTATGATATGGGAAAGGAAAGGACTTCTCTTCAGCACTTAGCACAGCACTGGTAGGTCGAGGCTGTGACCTCTACTACAGCCTGGGGGCAGCAATAGCTCCTGTTGCTTAAGAGACCCAGTTCAGTGGCAGAACTGACTGTTATTTATTTAGCCATGGGGTAACAATAAGTCCTGTGGCACTTGTGACCCCAAATCACATGCAGAGAGAAAGGTTGGTGTAGCCATAGATATCGGTTCAGAAAACATGCCCTCCCACCTCTTTCCACTCTCAAGACATAACTCTTGCTGCTGGGCCCTCAACATCACTTCCTTAAATCCTGACCCCATGCCCTATACTAGTGCAGTCACATCTGCTGGGGCACACTGTGCACTTGTGTGTGCCGATGTCTGTTAATGCATAAGCATGCGAGAAGTCATCTAAAAGGAGTGTAAGTAAATACAGAATTTAAGAACGGCATCACTAGTTACAGGGTTTACTAGCTTCAATTTTAATTGTACAATTAACTATGTTGAAAGCCAAGCAGTCAGGACTCCACACCACTGCAACAATTCAACAGCCAGTCCCTCAGCTAAGATGGAGGCTCCTGATGTCCAAGGTAGAAGAGAATGCAGCCCACCTTGAAGTGTGTGGTTGGAAGGATGAAATACAGAATGCACTTTTTATTTTTAGAATTGAAAAATATGGGTTCAGGAAGGCATAGACTTGAACTGCAAAGGGCTAACTGAGTAATAAAGAGCATTTTAAGAGAGTAAGTTTTAAAACTGTAAGCTGAATTCATTTTAATGTAGGGCTTCTGATGCAGAAATGTCCAACTTAGCTGTGTTGTAACACTATATGTTGGATGGAAAACAGAAATAGTTAGGTGGCAGATGTGGGGGCCACAGAGGAAGTCACTGTTGTTGCATCTTCAACTGAAAAAGCTACATGTTCCTTCTAGCAAAATCCTGAAGAAGGCAGATAACACTTACTCCCTCCTACTGTGCCAGAATCCCATAATAAGCTAGGCTCATCAAGATGTAGTTATCTGTACCTTTTTGTAATGGAAAGATTCAATCTCCTGCTATAATAAGAAGTTCATTCAGACAGTCTCTCCAGCAATATTAAATCTCCATTCTCTCTCATACACTGCTGCGTTTTCAGATCTTCTTTTTGTCAGAGAAATATGTCTGGGTTCATTGTGGGCATTGCGTTGTGGGATATCACATTCACATACTTCATCCAAGAAAACATCTTTAATGGGTGGCGAATCATGTTTCTACCTAGACACTCGAGAATTTGCAACAATGTCATAGACAGACTCAGTTATTTTATTAAAAATGTTGTCAGCAGAATTAGCGGCACTGCAGTTTGTTTTTAAATAGTTCAGACTTTCAAAACCAAGAACCTTTCTGTTCTGCCTAGGGCAACATTAGCATAAGCTTCCCTCCTCAGCAAAAATGTTACCTTTCCCTGGTCGCAAAAGTTGTGACATTTAATTGATGCTGTTTGAATATGCGTACTTAGCTGGCGTAAATCAGCACCACTGCTCTGCTTTCAGTGAAGCAACACCAGCTTACATCTGACACTAGACTACTTTGATGAGAGACAGCGAGTCCTTCAGGGAAGCATTATACACAGGCGTGAAGTGTTGTGGAAAACTTTAGTTGTTCTGCACTTCTGCATTTGATTTTCAAGCAAAAAATACCATGGATAAGTAAAGTGCTTAACATATCCACAGTTGCAGTAAGTTATACTGGTTGGTAAAAAATGGTATTATACCTCCTACAATTTGCTCTAACTTTATATATATATTTATATTCCTACAGCTTAAATACAAGTTTTAGCTGGTTTTTTTTTCCTCACTTTCTCCGGCATTTTTCCTCTTCTTTCTCACCTTGCATCACCCAGACCCTTTTCTGTCAGCCAGGGAGTAATTATATGTATGTTTTGGTATCCACAAGTCAGTTTACTAATGTCGCTATAAATTCAAAATGCCTGGGTCACCTATTTCAGCAAGCCATGTATTCAAGGCATTGTTTTATTGCTGTGGCTTTTAGTCAGATAGCAAGATCCAATTAGGTTTTTATTAATCTTTATTTTTCTTGTGGAACATCTGTAGACCTGGCTGGAGAGGGGAGAGGATAAATGGTATAAAACTGGCCAACATCAGAGGACATCCTACATCAAGATACTTTCTTGGATGATTTGTATTGCCTGAGAAGAGTAAAAAATCTCATTAAAAGAGAAAAGGAGATAGGTAGATTTCTTTTGACGTGATATTTCTAACCTAACGTGAACAACTATGTCATTTCTAAGGTTGTCCAGCTACATGGCCTTGTGTCATATCATGCTCTAGTGAGTGCCTAACAAATCTTGTGTTTTTACCATTGCATATAACTTCCCATGCAGTTTTTATTTAATTTAGTGGAAGTATTTTGAATACCAACTAAATCATAGGCTTATACATAGATTCGGAAGGTAAGTGGACTGTATTCAGGGTACTGAAAGAGTGAATATCCCAAATTTTTACATTTGTAGCAGTATAAACAGGTGTCCTGTATCAAGCACAGTGCCTATTGCACTATAATGTTGGATTATAGCTTATTCCTGGAATGCTATAGAAACAGTAAGACTTTGCAACACGTTTTTCTGCTTGTGTTTATGTTTTGGTGTGACATCTCCTTTTGCAATTCATCATGTTTGTAGCAAAACCAAAATCTATGTATGTGTAACTCCTGTGAAATATGAACTTAGTAGTGCGAGCTATGAGCTTTAAGATACCGCTAGACTGAAGATATCTTACCTCCAAAATATGACATTATTGGATTGTTTCAAAATCTGGCAACATTCCACATACTGCTTGAAATATCTGGTTTTATATTCCCAGCATTTCTGAATTTCTTAACGGCTACAGTTCTAGTGAGAATGTACTAAAATATAATTTGTCTTTAAATCTCCCCTGTCATATGCAAACACCGTAAGATCTTCAAGGGAATTGCTTTTTTTTTAAAATACAGAAAAGCACAATTTACGTAGATTGTCAAATCCCTGTGTGCGAAATACAAAGTAGAGAAAGCATGCCCAGAATAATTGAAACAACTTTGTCTATCAGCAGCGTAAAAATCATGGTCTAAGTATTAATAACAGAAGGCACAGGGTCAGGGTCTGCCATCAGTGGTTCCACTGATACCAAGGATGCAAATAGGTGGAGCCAAGTAATTGTCACCGTAAGCGAGGATCTAGGAAAACCTGGATAGAACTGAGTAAGCACTCAGCCCTGAGTACTTTGTGAGAAATTGCAAAATAGGATCTTGATGGTAAATGGCAGCTCAGCAGAAGGGAAGACAACTCCCTTCCCCTACCTGGTGTCTTGCTCCTGTGAAGGGCAGTTTCTTTCTTCTTCTCCATAGAGTTCTGAAGGAAGGTACTTTAGGCACCAGTTTTTTACTAGCATTCAATTTTGGTAGTATAACTGTATTAGCTGCAGAAAATTCTTGATTCTTAAATGTGGCTGATTGGATATCTTTGTGAAACTGAACTTGAATCTGTTTTCTGTAGTACACAGTTGGGAAGGAAAAATGCTATATGATAGATTCCTGTTGAGAACTTGCTATTTTTTGTATTAACATGTGATGAGTCAGATTTATGGGTTCAGGCAGGCATCCTCTGTGTGTATATTTGTATGCATGTGCATTTGTTTAATCATGAGAGAGTGAGATTAACGGAGAACTGTCCTTAAGGAGAAGGCATGTGGAGTCACTGCTGTTGGCCCTCCTACGAGTCCATTGGGGAACATGTTACTCCATTTACGACTCCAGGGCAAAACTGCTGATAAAAGCTATCCAGAAGATATTTTGTAAAGTCAAGGGAACAGTGACTGCTCGGGACACCCAGCCTGGACTTCAGGGTGTTGCATAAGCTCTGCTGAAGAGGTATAATGTCATACTAATGATGAGAAAGGGAGAGAGAGAGAAGGAACTGCTTAGTATTTAAGTATGACAGTGCTTTGGGGTGAGCATACAAGTGCATGTCATTCAAAATTCCTGACATTCAGGTCTTGCAGAGGTTGTTCCTTCAGCGTATCTCTGGTGATGTGCAGAAAACTGGATCTGAAAGTCATGATGCAGAGAACACATTGCCTTGTTCTTTGGCTTCCCCTGTGATTTGCGCTCCTCCGGGAGAGTCTGATCCCTATGAAATGATTTTGTCCTTCACCTCTGACCAGCTCTGCTCTGTGGACTAGACTTAAGCAGGAACTGAGCAAACCAAGCTCCATCTTGTAATGAGGAAAACCAACCACGCAGCTCTGCCCTCTTTCAGTTGCCTTTTGTTGCTCTCTTGCCTGGGCTTTCACACCAGACCAGACTGGTCACACCTCCCATCTCATGCTAAGGTCTCAGAAGCAGGCAAGTATGTTTTTGTCAGTGACATTTCTGTCTCTCTGAAAGATCACCTCTGGCTCTCTGGATAGTGTCCCGGGTGGAGATGCCTCCATGGCTTGGCGAAGGAGGGAGGCAGCTGACCTCAAGGCTTATCAGCGACAGCTCCCGCATTTCCAGAAGAGGGGCTTGCTGCTTTGCGGCTCTGTGTCTAAGAGCTGATGACTTTGGGGGTCACTGTATGATTCAAGTATTCCCCCAGTTTTCACCTCAGGCTGAAGGGGTTGGTATTTGGCTGAGGAAGTATGACAGGTGTTATGATGGCAGAGAAAGCTTTTAAGAAGTCTATAGGAAGAATTGAAGTTGTTGCAGTCTTGTTGGTTCCCTTTACGCTTATCTAAGATGTTTTTTCTATTCTCTGTAGTCATTGTTTAAGAAAGGCTTATCTGAAATCTGAACGGGTCAAACAACAAGGGGCTAGGCATGACAGACCTCACAACAGCAGAAGGAACATCAGAAATGTGTAGATCAGATGTACAGGTGTGGCACTTAGTCACATGGTTTAGTGGTGGACTTGGCAGCATTAGGTTTACAGTTGGACTCGATAATCTTCAAGGTCTTTTCCAAATAAAAAGATTCTATGATTCTAAATAATAAAAGCTAGGCTATAGCCAGGGGCGTGCTATTCGATAAAGGCGGTGGCCTCCAGCCATCCCTGCTGAGGTCACAGGCCAACACAGGGAGAAGAAACCGAGGGCCGGCTGGGCAGTGCCAAGCTGCCTGTCCCTCCAAATGTCAGAGCAAGCAGCAAGCTGAAAGGTGGTGTGGTGTGGCGTTGCCCAGCTGGGCTCAGTGGGGCTGGGCTGCTGTGTGTGACATGCTTGTGACGCCTGTCTCCAAATATGTGCTTGCTGCTGAGAGCACTCTTGCACAGATCATAAATAACAGCTACATGGCTGTTTACGAATTTCCACATTTTTTTTTCACCTTCTATCCAAACTATTTAACCTTGACGTGTGAAGCTAATGGGGAGTATACCTTGCTACTCCTTCATTTTAGAGAATCCTCGTTGATGGCTGATTGAGGCTTGGTTCTAAATTCCATAACCTTACAATAAAGTAAAACAGCTCCAGTCCTTAAAAAAAGAAACCAAATAACAAACAAAAACCTGCACGTAGTAGGAAGGTTGGTATTAATCATCAGCCTGTGGATATTTTCTCAAAGTCACCTAAAGAGGAAGCTATGTTTATGTGAGGACCAAGGCTTATAAAAGCCATCCTTTTTAACACAAAATTATACTTTGTTATCTGATTTATAATACTGGATCACATTTCTAGCCACTTGCACTATATTAATTTATTAAAATAGCTTTTAAGAGTTGGCTATGGAATGATTTGGAAATACCTCATAATGGTCAAAATATCAAGGGACTTTACAGTAGTAAAACAACAGAGAGAGCAGTTGTGACATGGAGGAGAAGTAGCTACAAATGTCTGTGTGTTGGTCTAGAAACAAAGTAATAGTTTTGTGTGTGTGTATTTACATCATATTAATGAGCTGTAAAAACTGGGATACTGGAGAGGGGAAGGCAGGAAGTTTGGAAACTGAATTTCCACGATAAATTAAATTGCAGGGAGTGGGAGGGGGTACTTTTTTCCCCATTATAAGACTTGAAGTCATACTGTAAGCATATAGAAAAATAGGAGGAATAGAAGCCAGGATGTTAATAAGGTTTGATCTTTAAAAAAAAGAAAAAATGAGCAAGAGAGAGGAGAAATATAATAATGTTTTGAATTTGAATAACATGTTAGCTAACAGCAATGGAAAGAAACATCAATTCAGAGGGATGGAAAGTGGCCAAAATTGCATTATGAGATATGAATCATAGAGCAGCTAGAGAGCAAAGTATGTAAAGAATCATCAACAACAACAAAAAAAGACTGGACACCTTACAAGGATTCTGCTATTGAACAAATTATCTATTCCTACAGTTTTTCTACCAACAAAATGTAATTCCAATCTTCCAGAACAGAATGAATAACTATATAGAAATAATGACATTTAAGAAACAAATTATTTTAAATATTACTTTGACTTTATCATCAGCCTTGACTGCGTACACTGATGCTGACTTGTACTGTGCTTCCCTTTCCTAGAAGATCATATATCATGTCAAAGAAAGGTGTCAGGTTAGTATGAGACTACCTTTAGTAAATACATACTCTATTTACCTATTTTTTAGTTTTTCCCTGAGAAGTTGTTTTACAGCTTTGCAAAATTTTGAGAAGCTGACTCTGGCTGACAGGTACCTGGTTATTGTCTTTCTTTTCTTACACAATGGCTCTTCTCTTGTTGTCTAAGCAAGGTAATATCCCTGTTTTTGCAGAGCTTCCCAGTTCAGGTCCACCCTAAATAGTCTCTAGTAGCCTGTGTCACTGCAATTTTAGAAAACTGAAGTGAGATGTGTATGTCTTGTTTTTTTCATTCATACCTGCACTATCTTTAATTTCTACCCTATTTCTCATTACATACGGTCCCACTGTTCCTCCCTAACTTTTATTATGTGTCTGAAGGACATTTTGTGGGTACTTTTTATCTAATTGATTGCTCTAGCTCAATTTGCCTTATCATAACTCTTACTAAAAACTTCAGCATTTCCCCCTAAGACACAGCTTGGATTTATCAGTCAGGTTTTTTTTTCCATTCTCATCTGTAGATTCTCTGCTGACTCCCAGTGTCTTATTTGATGTAATTATTCATCCAGTTATGTGTGGAGCCTTTCCCTGTAAGTTCTTTTCCTCCTTTTAGCAACAGATTCTAGCCACTTTTCCACCTTTCACGCTGTTCATTTTCATGGTAAAATCACAAATTAGTTCTCCCAAACCACCAGCCGAAGAGGAATTAAGGTTTAATATTATCAAATTATTTCCTTTTTCCAGGTCCACTGGCAAAAGGAATTGAAAGCTTTTTGCTGGAACTTTCAAAATGTAAATGAGACTGTAGTCAACAAATAAAGGTTTTTATTAATTTTTTTTTTATCCAAGCCCTAGGACTTACCTTTTTATTGCAGGCTTTTTATTCACAAAGTTCTTAACCTGAATACTAATTCTTGTCCAGATAGCTAGTCGATAAACACTGAAAACTGAAAATCACTTTTAAAGACTGCCTGCCAGTGGTTACAACAGAGACTCAGGCAAGCTTCTTTGAAAAGAGTCAGTTTAAGCCAGGTGGTTACTAAGGGCATATGCCCTGGTGAGCATCCCTGTGCGCAGGGCAGAGGTCCAGAGCTATCCACCTAGCACTGCCTATCCATAGCAGTGGGTTAAGCAGGGCCAGGTAACGTTCTGAAGTGCTGGACCTGGATTATCTGGACTGCTGTGTTGTTAGAGCCATCTCCAGCATGAGTCTGGACTGTCCTCAATAGGCAGTTTGCATGAAGCCACACTGTAGTGTTAGTAATACAATAATGATATAATAAGTAATATAATAACATTAATGCTAGTAATATAAACATAATTGTTGTCCATACTGAGCATCTTTCTCAGGTCTCCCCCAGCCCCCCCTTGTAACCTTAAGACAATTTTGTCTGACAGTTTTAAAATTCAGAGTGTCTAAAATGATGCAGGTAGGGTGCTGTATTCCGCCGGAGCAATGCCTTGCTGTTACTGCACCAAGCGCAGAATTGCATCTGCGTTTGCCTCAAAGATAACTAACTAGTTAGGTCATTTTAAAAGAGAACTGGAATGAAAACTAAAGATAGATGTAGCATGGGCAGTCAGGGGACTGAGGAGCAAACTGGGGAACCAAATTACCTGGCTGAGCAGCTGCAGCCACAGAGCTTTCAGGTCTAGTGCCTAGTCTCTTCTCTGCATGGTGCTGTTGAACTTTGCTAGCATAAGAACATTAATCAATAGGGAAGAAAACCTGTCTTGGGAAAAGGAGCACTTAGTTGACCAGAAACCAGAGCAAACAGCTGTTCTTTTTGTGCTTTCCTTTTGATTTGTTTAGGAAGTTCCAAAATGTTAAGAAAACGTGGCAGCTGTGAGTGTGAAAATGCTGTAAGAGCAGGGCAGAGATTAGATTTGCCGCTCCGTGCTGGTGCCCTGGGCGCGCTCGGTTCAGAGCAGTGACTGGGAACAATACTCATCAGCTCGCTCTCAATAGCCTCAAAAATATGATGGCTTTTTTGTGCTAAAAGTACCTGGGAACTCTCTGAAACTACAGCAGCGTGCATAATGCCTGTGCAAACAGTCCAGGTGCTTGCACAAGTGTCTAGCGTTAGGTGCATGAACAATCTTGTTGACTCAAAGGATTCTTCTCATGCATTTACAATAAGGCACGTTCTTGTGCCTGTGGCTGAAGTGAGCCAGAAGCCTACTTCTGCAGTCACACCATGTTACTTCTGTCTGTGATGCCTACTGTGATTTCTAGAGGAAGCATCGGCAAACACGTGGGACCAAGTTCAAATGTTGTTTACTTATGCTGAGTATCGTTACCTCACTCTGCCAGCATTTTCTTTCACTTAGGTGGGGCCATTTGCAAAGCAACGCTACTTTCTGTGAGTAAAAATCTCAGAGCCTGGGTAGTGATGTCTGTGTGAAAGTACAAATCTGAATCTGAGCCGTTTGGTTCTGGCAGTGCTAAAACAGACTGAGAATCAATCTCCCTGTCAGTAAGTGCAGTGCATAATAACAATCATATTACAAGCCACGCAATATTACTTTTCAGCTTCAGACCATTACTAGTAATTAAGGGATAATAGTAAGCACTTGCTGGATTATGGGACAATCATCTTGTTCCCAAAAGGATAAACCACAGGGAGACCAGAAAGAACCGAATTATTGACAGGAAAACCAGGGAGGATACTGTTCTTAGAGCTATATGAAGAAGTACTCAACTCAGATGTTTCTGAGAACTGATCCTTCGGTTTTAAGATAACAAACCACCTATTAGGAAGAAAAATATCCATCTTGCTGTTGATTTGCTTTTATCCTGCCCTGCTTTCAGGGCTGAATTAATAAATTGTTTAGCTGGGAAGTCCAGAATCCTCTTTATTAAGGACCTTATTTTAGAAAAAATTGTAGTTGTTTCTGAGTACAAGATGGTGATTCAACTTCAAAAACTGGAGCTATTGGAACAAAATCAACAACAAAACTACCTTTCTTCACGCTGATGTAGGCATGGCTTTTACAACCCACAGATTTCATCCTCAGTTTTCAAATTGCTTGTAGTTACTTTGTTGTAGATAGTGACATAATTTGGAAAGTAATGGTTCATAGGTAGTTAAGAGGGAATATACCGGTGTTCTTTGATGTTGCTACCACTCATGACTAAGTGCTGTCTATCCAGAAGAGACAGAAAAAACTCAGAGACTGGTAGCAATCCAAAGATAGCATTATTTAACTGAGAAATTAAAAGGCAAATGAAAGAGGCTCTAAACAGAAGCTGAGCAAAATAAATGGCTGTCTTCCCAAAGCCTATCTTATTGAAATGAGAAAAGTTAAGATAATATACACTGATGGAACTCAGATCCATTCAATAAGATGACCAAGGAACATATTCCCTTCCAGATGGGCGAGTCAAAGTGAAAACGAAGGTCACAAACTGAGCTGTGCATACTAATTATCTCAAACTCAGTAACTACAATATTCTTTCTCCCATCGTAGTCGCATAAACAATAATCTGAGGCTGACAATTGCAGGCATACACAAAAAACCAATAACCCTGCAACAAAATCCCACTAAGAACTTTGGCCTAAAAAGGTGTAGAGAGCTATTAAAGAGTAATCCGTGCTTGTGTAGTCAAATGAATTTGCTTGAGGTCCCGCTCCACATTTTCAGCTATGTGCCCAACAGATTTAGGCATTGCTTTCTCTTATATTCGCATGTGCAAATAGTCTCTTGGGCATATGGACATACGCTTGTTCGTATCTGTAACAGTTACCCCGAAGAAATAAGATGTATGAAACAAAATGACGCCCATAGCAAAAGCATGAGGAGGTGTCCAGAACTTGTGAAATAAATGCTTTGATTAACAACAGCATTTGGAGACTTTAATTATAAAACTGGGAAGAGTGTGCAAATGCAAGCAGAGCTTCTAGCAGGAGAGAAATGGAGTGGTCAGAGGTGTTTCTGTATGCTGCATCTACCCCGACCTGCTGACATACAGTGTGGTTAGAAAGAGGAAGCAATAGGTTTTGGTCAGGATGAAAGAGGGACAGGGGATGAAGCAGACACGGTTTTTAACCTTTCAGCCTTCTGAGGTGTCCAGACTGAAAGAAGTTTGAGTACTTAGCAGACAAAATTAAATACCTGAGGTGGAAAAACCTTGGTTCACATGGCCCGAACTAGCTATGAGAAAAACAGCATAAAAACACTAATATAACTACCAAATCATCTGCTTACAATAAATCACTAAATTTTAAACTTCTATAGTTGTCAGCCAATGTCATTCAGAACCATATTACCCTGACAGAAAAATAACCTGCGTACAAAATGATTGGGGAATCCTTTGGGCGTCTGTGAGATGTCACGACTCAGACTCCTTCAACATCATCCCAGCAGCTGCAGAGGCTAGTGCAAAATTTAGGCTAAGCAGATAGCTGCTCAGTGGCTCCATTCTGCTTCCCACAGACAACAAATGTTTCCTATCTTTTTATGTCACACTAATCCATCTTGTAAAATTCTGGCTATGTGCAGGCAACAGGGCTGGGCCCCGAATGTGCAACTGTGGGCACTATTTTCTAGCAGGATATGTGATGGTAGCTAGGCTTTGACTGCTTCTACACTGTAATTGTAAGGCCTAACTATTCTCAGTCTTCCTACTGCCCATTTTTTAGTTGTCATCTTCTGAATATTTGCGACACCAGGACAGACGGCCATGGAAAATGCAGCTTCATGTAATCTATCCCCTTATTCATTTTGTGCTATAGTAAATATTGAGGCAGAGTCAATTATGAAAGTAGAAGGGGAAGAATTAAAACCTAATGAAAGTTAATCAAAGAGAAGAACTTCCTCCAGGCTGGCCATGTATGTCTGTAGTTTGTCTGTCATTTATGATGCTGCAGCCTCTGGTTCATAGTCAAGCTGTAATTCTGCCAGTTAATGTATCCAATTAACCCCACTAATGAGCTAATCAACAGTGTAAAATCTGTGTAAAATCACTGAGGGTATATGATGAATGGGAAATGCACTGAACTCTCCCGGTACAAAAAGTGCTTTATTGCACTTGTTAAAGTGGCACTGTCTTCTCCCTCTCTAAAGGGTAATTTATCACTAGGGTCTGTAACAGTGCCATGCCCTGATAAGGGAGAGGTGGCAATAAACCCATCATAAAATGATTACTCAGGAATGCAGAGCAATTAAAGTGTCTCTGCATATCAAAGTATAGGCTAGAGAGCAAAAGTGGTTTTTTTTGGTGTAGGTTGCTAATAAAAGGTAGGCAGTTGCTTGAATGTGATCCACAATCTGGGAAGCAAATACCTGTCTAATACAAATATTTCAGTTTAGGGGTAAATAATCTACTGAACCATTGGGGGTTATGATTTATGAAAATTATTCAAGGCTAGATTCTGCCATCTTTTTCAGTATGAGAATGATTTCGTGCAGTGATGATCCTGCTAATTTCAGTGAGATCGTGTGAATAGGAAAGTAATCCGCAACCCAAATAAGCATGACAGAATCTGGCTGAGAGAATAGAATCAGATGAAACTACACTTTCTTTCCTATGGTAATGCCTAATCCAAAGCATTGATAACAGTAATTAATTTCAGATATTGTTTTGTTATTTTTTTCTGAATCCTTACCATCTTTCTTTCAGCATCTCTTTCTGTTGAGATCCAGTTTACAGAAAAGTAACACATGACAGGAGAAGAAAGGGAGGGAAAAACCCTGAAATGCTGTCATGCAAAAAAAACCTATAGTAAAGGACAATAAAGAGAGGAAAATTTCTTCTTAACTTTTGATGAAAAAAACAAAAAAATCAAACTTTACCAAGTAGAGGGTTGAGGCAAATTATTGCAGGAGTTTGGGAAATTATTCCGATGGAGATAAGCAAGGTAGAGTCAGCTATCAGAAACTCTCATACACAATTAAATTTGTGCTTACCTGCTGCAAAGGAATGGGTTGCATGAGCTGCTAGAGATCCAAATTGTTCTGTGACTAAAGCTGAAACTATTATATTTTCCAAGACAACAAGAAAACCTTTTTTTAAAAAAAGAAATATGCAAGAACAAGCAATGATTTCAGTCGGAAAAAAAAAACAGAATATCAAAGGTTGTCTGGAATATTAAGGAATACATACAGCTTTGGCTCTACAGTTTATACAACAGGAATAAAAACTGGATTGCAGTAAGCACTGCTAAAATATAGCCTTTTCAGTTGGTTTGATTGTTTGTTGTTTTTTTGTAATGTAAAGGCCAAGTGAGTCATTTTCAAAAGAATTGTATGAAATGTATGTTAGACAAAGTTTATAAAAACCAGTGTTTTTCAAAGCATTCTGCAAAGACACAAACTGCAGGACATTTTTTGTTGTGGTCTGTGTGCCGAGTCTTCATAACAGAGTTGATGTTTTGGCTCTTTTTGATCTTCCCCACCACTCTTCTGCTGACAAAAAATAGGAGGTTTCCAGATACATTTTGTGTAGAGCGTAGCTATTCTCTGTTGGGGTGATTGTATTACAGGATGTGAGGACATGTCCCAGGCTGAGCTCTGTGGGATACTTATGTCCTCCTCCCATCTTCTCTCTGCTCTGTTCTGCTTTGCAGTCTTGCCTGTGGAAGGAGAAAAGGCAATGGAGTGAGCAGAAGGAGGAACTGCGAGGCTCAGGCAGCCCTGGGCACTCTCCATCACCACCTTGGAGTGGTTCACTGGGACAGTTTGGAAGAGGAGCTCAGGAGATCGAGACACACAAGGATACGAGAAAACTGTAGGGGTAGACCCTAATTAACTTTAGTTGCTAAAAAGAGAGCGATAAAAGGAGACAAACTGAAGTTAAGTGGGATGTTGTGGGGCTGGGAGCTCGCAGAGGGGCTGGGAGGACTCAGAAAGGAGACCCCAGTGTGGTACACAAGCTGCAGGAGGCATGGGGGTGTTTGGAGAACAGGAGGAGGAGGTTAGTTTTGAAGAGGCATTGGCATAGAACAGAGGTGGTAAGAAGAAATGTTTAGAGGGAGAGAGAGAATTTAGATGAAGACGAATAACGTATTTACTAAGAGAAATGATGGGGTCTTTTACTCCAGAGACCTTTACAGAACACGAGCATCTATATCTTCCCATTTCCCTATCCTCCTCATTCTCTGTGCCCCCAAATTTGCTGGCAGAACTATCTAATTTTCTGTAGTTCTTATACTTTGGGTTAATAACGCTATTACTATGTTGTGATTTAGCAGGAAAACCAAGACTCTGGTTATATTGTGTGGATTGTCCATATGTGTGTTCAGTTACCTGACTGACACACAGGATTGAGATAAATCTGCAAGTTATTTTGGAAAAGGGTCATACAAACTATTATTATTATTATTGTTATTATTATATTGTTGTTGTTGGGTTTCAAGCAGTGCATCACTATGATGACTAGAAACAGTTCACATTTCTTTGTTGTTTTTAGGTTTGCAGACTCCGAAAGATCATTACATGCTTTGAATTACTCTGTTCCCTTTTAGAAGGTTTTGGTGCAGTCACAAGCGATGGAAATAGAAATGGGGACATGCCTTCTGCTGACACTGGGGTGACTGATACACAGTCACTTTGGGTCACCGGACACCAGCACTGCCACTGAACCTGTGGCTGGTGTTGTTCCACGCTTCCTCTGTGTCAGACAAATACTCCTGAGCCTTCGTTGTGAATTAGGCCGAGGAGCTGCTCTGGGTGAAGACTATATTTCATCTTTCTCTGAGTTAGTTTAATCCTAAACCAGTTTCTCACTCTGGTTCTTTGCATGGCACAATAAACAGGGAGGCAGAAGCTGAGGAGTAATCAGCCCACAGCAAGGTGAGAGCAGGATGCTGCCTTTCAGCATCAATGCCAGCTCATGCTGCCTTAGCGTGCTAATGTCAAACAGCCTAGGCACATGCCTGAAGCAAGCTACATCCTTAACGTTACCACTATAAAAATATAGTGTTAAAAATTGCTGTCTGCCGCTAGTCACATAAGGATGGTCTCACGGGTACTACAGGATGCTTTACATCTAGATTAAAACATACCACTGCGTTGTGTCTGCTCACATACCTGGGAAATGTTCGCTTTCTAAAAAGAAACACCCTGCAGCAGGGGTTTCATATCCGACCAACAAAATAATCCAGATTTATTTTTTTTTTTCCTCCTAATGAACTTTGTAGATGAAAGCTGCAGGAAGATTGTGTACCAAAATCTTGTATCTAGAGTCTGGTAAAACTGATTCCTGATCCAACCTGAATTTATGTCTAGTGGTAAATAAATCACTTTTGCAAAGTTGTCTCAGGTATCAAAGCATAAACTTAAAAATATTCTCTTAAAGTTCTTTTTTGCCTAGAATTACAGTCAGAGCCATATTCGTACGGCTGAGGATAGGAAATGTCATATTGATGGATGAGTTGTAAGTCTCCCTCTTCCTGGACTGGGCATTGGGGGCCCAATTCTGCTCGCTGTTCAACTCTTCTGAATTGAGTGGCATTGCATTGACATAAACGAGAGCAGAAAGGCAGCTTGGGAGTGCCTTTCACGATCAATAAAAATAATTTCATAAGAAGATGAATTTTCCAAGTGGGTCAGAATCAATTAAGGTGCTACTGCTACTGGAAGTACATTTGCCCTTATGTAGAGTCTGTATTCATTTTCCTTTCCATGAAGTTTGACTTTTCCCAGAACATTATATGAATAGTGGAAATAGAACTCTTCTTCACATTTTGTGAAGTAGCTATTCAGGAGATATTCTGTGTTTTCTACAAGTTTTGAGTATATTTTCCTCTATGTTTTAAACTCCTTTATCTCCATAAATTTTACCTTAGACAATACTTTCCTGTGAATATTACCAGTAACAACACAGCAAAACAGCTGCAGAGTCACCTGTCGATGTTAGAGCTCATCCACACTTCAGGCTCAGTAGAGATATACCTTGATTAGTATAAATGTTGCCTACTACATTTTTCCTGTCTCTTTGTGTCCATCTTCTTTATATCTGAACAGTGTTGTATAGTCAGTGTGAACTAATAGGTCAGAACAATGCCTGTACCTCACTTCCACCTAGTACCCCTGTCCCGTGGGTGGAAAAAGCTACACATCAGACCTACTGTAACCCAGCAGTGCCAGCCCCTCAGCCCTACACCTCAGCTTAGTATCGCTACTGGACAAAAAAAATCTGCCATTCCAGCATTCCTAAATTCAAACCATCAGCACCTGGACCCAACCTAACATTTTTCAACATTCATATTTTTTAAATCAAGCATTTGGGATTAGTCCAATATGAAAAAAAGTTTTAGGCAGAAAAGATATTTTGAAATCCTTCTTGCAGTTGTGTTATTTCTGCATGCCACTAAAGGCATATCCCAAAACTGAGTGCACTTTATTGGCAATTATGACTGGGAACAAAAATCAGGCAGTCATCATACCATTTATAATTTTGAAGCAAGCTTTTCCAAAATGATCCTTAAGGCCTTTAACTAGAAAATGTATTAAAATAAAAACAAAACAAAGTTGGACTTGTGCTGACCTTTCTTCCTCTTCATCCATACTCCTAGCTGAGGCTCTTTTTTAACTCAGCCCACTACAGGACCACATTACATTTTATACGCTTCATTGCAGACCCTACACCATATTCCAGGTGTACCTACATGGTTCCAGTTCAAGCTTATTTTATACCTTTTGCTATTAAAATATATTTTTCCCTGTAGGATTCTAATTAGCATACATATTTAGTTTGTAAACAAGTCACTGTGCAGTTGCTGGGAATTTCTTTTTCTTTCCCTTCAACAGTGTAAGCATTTTAGTTAGAAGCTGATATGCAGATCAGCCAACCTCGTAGAAAAGGTAAGCAGTGTGAAATTATATGAGCTATTAATAATTCCTAATAGGAGGAAAAGACCTGACAGCAAGAGTAAGTTAAATGACTGTAATAATCACAAAGAGATGCATTACTTGGGATTCATTTCAGCACATTTGTGATACTCTGTAATGGGAGAGTCAACTTTTAACTCAGTGAGAAAGCATGATCTTCCTCATTGACAATATTTCCTCTTGAATTTAAGTTATTTTACTTCATTTTCATACACTGATGCCAGTACTACACTGGTAGGACAGCTTTTTATTATAAAAATGCTTGTCTAAATGCCTCCATTGAACTACAGTTTCCAAAGAATGGAACAGATTGCTTATGTCTGTTCTCAGATCTTTATCTCTTAATCTTTTTTAACAAATTCCAAGAAGGCACTTAAGAAGTATTTGTTAAATACTTTCGTAATAGCAAAAGTGTCTTTGCAAGAAAAACAAAAGAAAAAAATAACATATTTTGCTATGCAGAAAAAGGGTGGGAAACTATTTGGTGATCTAATTATGCTAGTCTTATCTGTCTGATAGCAATTTTAATCCTGCTTTGATCGAGTTGTCTTTCTTACAACAGATTTTCAGATTATAGTATCTCTTTCCATGTGCATGTATTTTCAGCACAGGGCTATCTATATGCCGTTTGACAAAGCAAGATCATCTGGATAAGACTGATAACAGATTGAAATATTTTAAAGAAAATGCTTTTATGATATGTCACTAACTTTTTCTAAAGATCCTGCATGTATTTCCAAAAGGGCAAGGTGAATCAGGTGGGGGGGGGTGTCTGCACACACGCATACACACACACCAGCAGACACCCACTGCACACACCCAAAGCCAAATATAAAGGCCTCTCTTCTAATAAGGAGGATACATAAATGTCAACAAGAGAGGTAAATAATCACCATTTGAGTAAAGAGAGAAGAGCTGAGTAGGAAATAAAGATTAATAGCTGTGGAAGAAGTCTTGATAAAAGAGAAGTAAGGAAATACAGTTGATGTAGCCCAAACATGTACATGATTATGGAGAGCCCAGTGCTAATAATTACATGAAAGAGGAAGTATGGAAAGCTTCTGTGCTGTTACGTATCAAATTTCATCACAGTCCAGCTTTGGTTTAAACATAGGTAGGAAGTACCATATCAATTTACAGAGAAACTGGGACAAAGCTTAGAGAACAGGACTCTGCCACTCAGTGAATGACTTCTGTTCTGTAACTTACACAGAAGATGAGTAGGATGTTCATTGCAAATGTACATACAGTGTTAAATGAGTCTTTAGAATGCAAAATTACTAAGTGAAAATTACTGTTTCTGTTTAAATTAGAACACCAGCATGTGTCGGAATTTGGGGGTGGAGGGGAAGGGAGTTAGTTATTTACTGGGTTTTTTGATGGGTTGATTGTATTTTGTTTTTTCTTTTTTATACCTGAAAAATTCACTATAATTTATCTGTCCCATATAAATTAATATGAGAGAATTCGTATTTCTTTATATTCCTTGGCCGGTCAACAGTACCTCCTTCTAATAAATCAGCAGTATGTTTTCCTCTGTTGGTTTTGCGTATCCTTTGAGAAATTTTTTAGAAGTTTTGATGAAAACACAAACATCACAAGAATATGAGTGCATCCAATAATCAATTTTGTTGAGTTGTTAGCTCTTCTGAAACTGAGAATAAAGTTAGCATTCATCCACATTTGAGAACAGGTAGATGTATGCACTGGTTGGTCTCCTCATCTGCTATGATCAACAGATGCCTGTAAAGAAACAGATACTTTGCATTCTCATCCACGGAAGTGGATTATCTCATGTCTTTAAGGGCTTTTCCTGACTGTGCAAAAAAAGCAATTACTATTGCATCTTTTCTTTTTTGAAAGATTGCATTTTAATCATTGCTTGCATGGTCTGTTTGGTAACATCAAACAGCATGATATGTTCCTGTCTTGGAAGTCCTTTCTATTTTGCTCAGTAATCTCGTAATAGTACGGTGGTTTGTCTAGGGCAAACACCATGATGAGCGTTCTGCACAATTCATTTTTGTTGGATGGGCAAACAGAATACCCCCCAGCACAAATTCTTAGAGCTCGTATTCTACTTTTATGATATTTTCCTCAGTGCAAACAGGAAAGCAGATAAGGCATACGATCTCTTCCTCACTATCTGAGATCAAGCACATACTCCGAAAAATACATATTTGCAAAAGGAGCAAGTCTCACGCTACTCCTTGAGTGGAAACAGACCATGCACTCTGTAGATCTTCCTTGGTTTGCCCATCTCAGTTGTTTCAGGAGATTACTAACATTACAGGTTGTACCATTAAACTGTAGATTTGCTTTACAGCAAAGTCAGGACTGTTGAATGAACAGAAAAGAGAAGACTTTATAAATTGTGCCTTGTCTTACTGGGTATCACGTGGGGATTTTTATTTAAGGCTGTCCAACATCATGCACTGTAAGATATTCTCATCTGCTTTTAAGCTTTCATTTCTTCAGTATGGAGATTGAAATTTTCTATGCTGATCACATTTCTCTTTGAATGTCTTTGGGAAAATGTCGAACTAGTCAAACACTTCTGTTTTGGAGGCTTCAGTCATCTGGTTTAACATGTGGCTTGATAAGGAGTTGTGTTAGCACAACTGAGGGCATGGAGAACTGTAGTACAGGACAAGCTGTCCAAGGTTACAAGCTTTTGAAAGCTTGCACTTCAGAAATTTGTTTTAGAAAATGCTGCATCTGTTCTAGTTTCAAGATGGAGATCTTTTTAAGAACAAGGTATCACAGAAGATGTTAGAAAAAAGTATCAGGTATTGGAGTCAAGAAAGAGGAGGTAGGAAGGAAAACTATGATAGACTGGGACTGGATTTTTGCTGAGTGTTGGAGTTTGTGTAGGACACACAACATTTAATCAAGACAGGAATTAGACGATTTTTTTAAAACACACATGAGAATAATGCTATGAGAAGATGAGCAGGAATCATACAGGGTATTGAGGAAAGGCTGGGACTGGGGAAACAGAAAGAGGAAATAGCACCCAGAAAGAAAGGAAGACTGGACAACTAAGAAAAAGGAAAGCCGGAAGCCAATGGTAAGCAGGCATGACAACATCTGTGTGACTAACTTGTGTCTGGCTGGAAAGAAAGTCAGACTATACTCAGGGCAAGGAAGCAGCAAATTGAAAGAGAAGAGAAAAAGAAGCTGGATGAGAGGATCTGAGGGACTGTGAAAGGCTGGGTATAGACTGTGGATTTACAAGGGATAAATTATGTAAGCCTAAGGGAGACAAATCAAAGGCTGAGGAAATGAGCAGAAGCGCCTGTACTCATGAGACACCCCTGTACTGAGCAGCAGGAATAGAACCTGTTGCTATTTCTCTCCATTCATTTGCTATTGTGAAATATTTATGATTCTCATTTCCTAGCAGTGTTGATCCACGTAGAAGATTACAGCTGTGTTACAGAGCTGTCAGTTGTGCCACTAGCTCAAACAACAAGCACCTCTGTGGAAAGTCTTCATCCTTAGAGATGTTCCAAAGTCCTCTGTACGTGGTCCTGGGCAGCCATCTCTAGGTGGCCCAGCTTCAGCTGAGGGGTTGGACCAGATGGCAGCCCGAGGTCCCTTCAACCTCAGCCAGTCTGTAATCCTGTGAAGTCATAGCCCGGTGTCAGGCAGTGTGAAGGAGGAGCAGGGCCAGGGGAGCAGCTTGTTTTTTCTGAATCCTGTGAAAGGCCACACACCCCTCTCTTTCTCTGTCCTGCCCGTACGCAGCAAAGTCTCAAAGTTAAAGAAGTGCCAGAGCTAAAATATCCTCCGGGGACATTATTGCTGCTCCCATATATACTATAATGTTTTCAATTGCGTAATTACATACTATTTGTTTACTGTTCCTTAAGACTTGGGAATTCATAACAGGTTTAACGGAGCCTGATTGCCATCATGCAAGAAAATTATTTGCAAGCACAATGATTCCTGCCATTAAAGGAAATACTGTGCATACTTTGAGTTTTACTGATCTTCAAACAAAGGATCCTAAAAATCATACAATATTTGTATTGTATATTTAGGGATCATACTAGTTACCCTGACTTACGTCTTTCATGAGAACTGTTATTTTTGCAGCTTAGAGAGACCTGTTAACATTTCTCTCTGTGTCTGCAATAAAGACTGTATAAAACAGATGCTAATAGCATTGCATTGTTGGTGTAATGATAAGTATCGAAATGAACATTCACAATTTGATTATGTACCTATTCAGAATTTATGGAGACAAGTGACCTTAATCTGTAGAAGCAACACCAATAAATATTTACGTACCTATGTGAGAGCTAACAATGCAATAGGGTTTGTATTGACTTGCAGACTGGGGATTGGCTTTGCCTGCTCATTTTTGCCCACAGCCACCAACCCTTTCTGTGTAACACGTTCTGGTTTTGGCACAGCTTCTGCTTTCCTCTGTGTTCCCTTTCCCCATGGTCCTGAAACTGTGTGAAGATGCCCACAGCAGGAGAAATGAACTGCCCACCATTGGGAATTTTTAGAGGCCTTTCAGTAATTGTCTGTATGAACAGCTCAGGGATGCAAGGCATCTCCTTACAAGCGATTTAATTCTTCATCACTAGGGCTTTAAGCAGGAAAAAACTAAATGTTATCATGGGAAAATGCCAAAGAAATGAACTCTAGGGAGATGTAGGGACTCGTTCTCTGTTTTGTTCTGTGGTCATTTTCACACACAACAACCGTAAGCAGTGGCATACAGGAGTAAATGATGACAAGTTTCAGCAGAGCTGTAGGATAACACAGCTGCTTTTAGGTCAGAACTCCATGAAATGAAGCGTGAAAAAAGACATGACTTCTACCCATATAGACTGACCACAGGAAAAGCAAAACTTTGGACTGTTTGGGTTTTAAATTCGGATAGTTCTTCACTTTGCATAAGAAGTGGTTTTCCCTCTGCCATGCTCTACTTTCCTACTCCCATTTTAGCCTGAAGGAGCATCTTTTCTCACAAATAGGACTCTGCGTGCATGGAGTCCAGTTGCATAAGTGTCCCATGAGTTTGCACGAAGCATGGTGCCACGCAGTGCTGCATACTCACAGCTGTGAGTCCTGATGTATGAACAACACTCTGTGTGAGCTGCCAAGCCCAGCCTCTGTGGGCTGGACCCCATGTAGGGTATGACATCGATGGTTTAAGAAGCACACACACTCTCACATTTTTAAATGTGTACTGGTGTTCAGAACCTCCAGAATAATTTCAGATACATATATATATACTTCTAAATACATGTATATGGTAGGTATGTGTGTGTATACTTCTCAAAAGTCCTGAACTATGAGCTTGGAATGTGTTTTAAAAATCACTTTCTGAGAAAATACACAGTAACTGATGGCACTGTTGACATAATTCATAAACGGAATAGTTGATTACCTGTTGTGTAACTAAGCCAATGAATATTCATAGTTCCCTTGGTATGGAGCTGGCATATTTCAACTAATTAACTCTTCTGCTTAGTTGGTGCATATGCATACTTTTTATATGATACCAAAGTATGTTTAATTGAGGTTTGACAGATAATACCAAAGACAGTTTGCAAACAAACAAACTAGACTCTGCTGTCATTTCAGTAGATGGAATGGTATCACTTAATAGAAACATGTATAAAAATTAACTTTGTCATCCCATTTCAGAGGGGCCTGAAATGCACACTCTTAGGGCATGTTTCAGTCAGAAATAGACAAGAGAAACACTTTTTTTTTAGGTAATATTACTTATTTCAAAAGAACATACAAATTTCTACTCAGAGTGCTTCTAAATGTTGTTGATATTGACATTATTGCCTTTACTGAACATATTTGAGAATACTGTGCAACCTTTGAATTAAAGTTTTAAGACATCATGTTTCCTTTGACAGTCTTGGATGCAAGCCAAGGTAAACCAAAGAGCAGAAGCTGAACTGCTTTCTCAAGCAGTTCCTTTTTAGCTTCCTACTGTCTCACTGGGAACACACATAGTGGCTGGCAAGGAGCGCAGCCTGCCACAGGGTGCTGGTCCCCACCTTGTTCAAATCAGATACCTAATGACATGCCCTGAGGCTGGTTTTGGGGTGTATATCCAAGGCAGCCTTTAAATGGCTTTTCCACCTTGCCTGAGTGCTAGAGCAGTCTGATCCATGCCTGGGTCTTGGTCCAGTTCAGAGTCTGGACACAGCTGAGATGTGTCCCCAAGCCGGGAACTTGGAGCTCTCGTGGTTCAAGAGCCTGGGGGTACCAAAACATCCAGTCAGAAGAAACTGATACAAATGATGTGCTCTGCTACTCTGCTTCCAAGGAGCCCTTGCCTGGTATCTCTTCCCCTCCTCCAGCTGTCTTTCATCCCTCACACAGCTGAAAGATTAAAATTTCAGTTCAGGGCACATCTGTGGAGTCCTGGCTGGACGAGAGGGGACATAGTTTGGTGTGCTGAGCAACCCAGGTTCTGATCCGGAGGTGAGCCTTGGGAGCGGCTGACACGGAACCCTGCTGGGAAGGCAGAGCGACGAGCTCGGGACACTGGAGCAGGGGGAACATCACCGTTTCCTGC
>Ga0065711_1028542_pt1 | contig 40607 bp, 23 predicted proteins | sample Hoacrofraction12_FD_59098 | JGI IMG/M metagenome (GOLD analysis project Ga0065711, IMG submission 59098) | Hoatzin crop microbial communities from Cojedes, Venezuela - Epithelial fraction 12 v2 (version 2) | ecosystem: Host-associated > Birds > Digestive system > Esophagus > Crop | place... | reverse complement strand
GTGTCAGATTATTAAAAACAAAAGCAAAGAAACAGCCACAGCAACATCTGCAGCCCCTGGCCAAGACTCTGGGCCTAACGTGATGAATTTTCGGAACTACAAGCAAACGTCCCCATGCTGAGGCTGACCAAACCACACATCTCTCGTCACCATTCTATGTGGGGATACAGGATATTAAAATTCAATATTCAGGCCGCTGGCCGCAGCACGGCCGGGGCACAGCGTGCACCAGGGCCCTGCCCACCACCGCCGCTCCTGCAGCAGGAAGGAAAAAGGTCTCGCTGCACTGCTCCGTAACCACTGACATTCTTCTGTCACCTTTTAGGCAACTTCCACGTGGTTTAGCCATTTGAATGCTGCTTTTAAATGCGTCAGTCAGCACATTTAAAAACCACAGACACGTTTTATCAAGCCAGCAGACGCAGCCAGAGGAAAAGATCAGCACGCTGTTGGACTGTGAGAGCAGCCACCGAGAGACATCAGCCCTTTGCAGACCGATGCTCAGAAGACCCTAGAGACCACCCAGACAGGTACGTGCCTCCAGCCTTTGTCTGTCCCAGCCTACCTAGACCTACGTAAATACACAGCCCAAAATACTAACTGAGCCAAGCGCATAGAAGGTCAGGCTCAAGTGTGTAGCAAAGCAGCCTTTGCTTCGCCTGTAACCAGCGTCGCTTGGCCGCACCCTCAGCGGCCCCGGTTCCAGCAGTATTTCAGGGCTCCGGCTGCCCTGCCGCACCCCGAGCGGGGCTGCTCCCTGCCCAGCGTGGGAGACTCCCACCGTCCCGGAGCGAGCCCAGCAGCTCCCATGGCACCGCTGGCTCCTCACCTGAGCTGCACATCACCCACACGTCTTCAGGCCGACAGAGACCACCTGCAGAAAGCCAGCTGCAAGCAACAAACTGCTTCTTCCCCCATTTAAATCACTGGAGTATCTGCCATCACTTCAGTTTACAAATTATGCACATCTGGATACCTATTTTACAGCAGAAAATAAATGTGCAAATGCAGTAGTTCTCTTGTATACTAAAATTAGGAACTATATAATGAAACAAAAAAAAGTGTTGCCGTCTGATGCTATTCAAGACATAAAGAGGTTTATTTTTTCATTCCAAGAAGTTCTAATGAATGTGACTTCTTTCCCACAGACATTCTAGGCAGCAGTCTGACAGCGTAGCAAACAAACAAAAAATGCCCTCGGTCATGGAGTACTATATTTAGTTAAAATAAGACCAAAATTTTCTACTTTTCTTCTCTATAATTTCTAGTGAAGCCTAAAACAGAAGTGAACAAAATTATTTAATAGCTGCTTCTTTCAAAATGTGCTTTTTCTGAAAGGCTTCATAAGATACACGATTAATTTATCCTCTGTTCAACTGGGAAGAGAGAGCAGTTTGCAAAAACTTAGGACTGGTTAGAACTATTTGCTCATCTATCTGACATATCGGCGTATTGGTTTGACAGTCCATTAACTTCAAAACTCCTAATACATTTTTAGAGAACAAGACTGCTACGAATATTACCCTTTTTTAGGCATAGTTTCAACTGCTCAAAAGTTATGAAGGTTTAGTCTGAGCACTATGAACCGGACGCTTCAGCAGATTCAAACCTTTTCCTCTGGTGTTTTGGTAGGCTGGAGGGGTGCTGAACCAAACTCCCACTCAGAGAGGCTGCTCTAGTGGGAAAGTTTCTCAGAAGTCTATACACTTTCAAGAACAAATCCTAATACATTTCCAAACTTTTCCGACATGAGAACAAAGCCCTCTTGAATACCTGCAAAGCAGCATGAAGAGAGAGAAAAACATTTCTTCCCAATTGCATTTTGTCCATGAAATTAATCAAACAAAATTCTCAGAGAATAACTACTGTTGCTCAGGAAAAGCTGATGTCATTGATGTCTTCTTGATTCTTTCTGTAGGTTCTTGAAACCTCCTAGCAGCAAAACCAACTTGCACAAGAAGTTTACAATGTCAAGCAATTTTTCACAATGCTATGTCGCTAAAGAAATGGAACCTTTTCCCTATTTTTACTACTTGATTTTTCTTGTGGGATTTATTGGAAGCTGTTTTGCCCTATGGGCATTCACACAGAAAGACCAGAAACAGAAGTGTATGAGCATCTACTTAATTAACCTCTTAACAGCAGATTTCTTGTTGACTTTGGCATTGCCAGTAAAGATCATTGTTGACTTAGGAGTTGCACCCTGGAAACTGAGAATATTCCACTGTCAAGTTACAGCCTGTTTCATCTACCTGAACATGTATTTATCAATCATATTTCTGGGATTTGTAAGCATGGATCGTTGCCTTCAGCTAACGCACAGTTATAAGATCTACTGCATTCAAGAGCCGGGATTTGCCAAGGTGTTGTCTGCAGTCATCTGGATAATGGTTCTCCTTATAACAGTGCCTAACATGGCTATTCCAATAAAAAGCATTGAAGAAAGACCTGGCGCAGGATGCATCGATTTCAAAACAAAATTTGGCAAAGACTGGCACGTGTTTACTAACTTCGTCTGCACAGCAATATTCCTGAATTTTTCAGCTGTGATACTGATTTCCAATTTCCTTGTTGTAAGGCAACTCTACCAAAACAAATACAGCGAGAGTTACGCAAATGCAAAGAAAGCCCTCGTCAACATACTGCTTGTGACCGCAGGCTACCTGCTGTGTTTTGTTCCATACCACATTGTTCGCATCCCCTACACCTTGAGCCAAAGCGATACCATAACCAGCTGCTCTCTGAAACAAGCTCTCTTCAAAGCTAAAGAATCCACTCTGCTGTTTGCAGTATCAAACCTCTGTTTTGACCCTATTCTGTACTACTATCTTTCCAAGTCATTCAGACTGAAATTTACTGAGACTTTTGCAGCATCCAAAGAGGCAAAGGTTTTCACAGACAATGAGGCGCAACACGGAAATGAACAGCAGATGCAAAAGTACTGATATTGGAATCCATCAGCCGGGTGTGCAAACCCGCAGCGTAAGCAGCTGATGGGCAATCGCAAGCACGGCTACCACAGTCACCAACACTCCTGCTGTATCACAAGCCCAGACAGCAGGAAAAAACTCCAACACCACCAAATATCGCTTTGTTACATGTTCACATAGCAGGTGTGGACAAGCAGAATGTTCGATAACGCCTCTTAGAAACAGCTCAACGTACCAGTGACGACCTACCAGGGATCAGCAACACTTCAGGATAAACATGATCAGACAGACTCAAACATACCTTATAATTATTTACGATAAACACCTGAACTCTCCTTTTCTAAGTTAAATATTGTATACTTACTATAGTAAATGACTTGGTGCAATCAAGTGAAGAGATTATTTAATAGCAGGTCTTCAGCAGCAAAGCTTTCACATATACAATTAACCCAAATGCATTTTAGAGGGCATTATTTACTCCAGAAACTGATTTTTGGCTGCACCGATTAAAAATTATTGTATCTGCTTACATCACGCCTGCATTTTTTATAAATAAACTTCTCATTCTTGCCAAGTTCCACTGCCTTTCCTTACTGCTGCTTCCACGAATATGAAAAAAGCTAACAACATGTTGTTACAGAAAATTCAAGAAAATTTTAAAATTAAGATAAAGTATAAACATCCAGTGTGTCCACCTTCCTTTTTTTAATAAAAATTCATAAAACGGCAACTAAGTTTATTAATATTCTAATTTACAATTACTTTAACAAACAATGCATATGTAGAATAATCAACAATCCAAATTAAAAAAATCAATTTGTATAGGCAAAATCCAGCTACCTGGATTAGCTCCATCTGTAAATCAGAAATATTTCAGAAACAAAACCAAACCAAATTATCTTTTTTCTAATCCTTAAAATGGGCAAAATATGAATCAAACCTTGAGTAAGCATTCGAAACTGTCCTGAACACAAATAGCTCATTCAGTGTTCTCATAACACTTCACCCGCAATAAATTAGAACCCAAACTTTGTGGGGTAAGAAATTTAAAGCAAAGAAAACTGTGGTTATCACATCATACTCCCACATGACACCTCCTGTATTGACAGGATTTAATACAGTTAAAAAGTTATCACTGTTGTTTAAAATAATAATAATTAATAATTCTCAAGTAGATACATTCCAGTTGGAGGCTTGTTCAGTATTTGGGCCCTTTGTCTAGCACAGGAGAAAACATGAGAAGTCCTCTGAAGGAGGGTTTGGGATCTGGAATGTTATTCATGGGGCTCTCTTCAGTTCCCATGAGCCTACAGACAAACACAACAGCAGCAGCCGCCAAAAATCCACACTAGAAACAGCGAGAAGCGGGTGGGAGGAAATAACACCATTCTGTCCCTCACATTTCAGAACTATTTCTTTCAGCTATTTTGGTATTTATCCATCTGTCCAACTGCAATATCAAATTTTCTATTTAGCAAACTTTTATTAGACCCTGGAACGTGGTGGGTTTATTGCGATGCCTGTCTCCTCGCCTGAGTAAGCCACCACACATTGTTATTCCTCTTGCGCACTCTTCCAGCTAACCCCCTTCCGATCAAACACAGCCCAGCTCCCTCCAGGCAGTGAACTCTCTTCCCTCCAAGGCTTTGCTGCCATGTCAGGCGGTCCCGTTACACACACGAGCACAGAGGTCACTCACCAGAGGTATAGGGAAATGCGTGGCGTATTGCAAATGGCGAAGCAGGTCATAATTGGACGGAAAAATCAGTTCTCTCAGTCTTGGCCTCTCGACTGACTTCTCGCTGGTAACTGAAATTCTTCTGTCTAAAGAAGAGCTCACATTCTCACAAGACTCCCCAGGCATCGGAGAAAAAATCTAAGTCATGTAAAACAAACGTTTAAGGTAAGTGTAACCTCTAGCTTTCAAAATCCAGCAATTGCATTCAGAGATACGATTTGATTCTTGCTTACAGTTACGTCTTAAACACCCGAGGTTTTTCAAAGGTAGGCAAAGCAAGGGCAATTGTAATCAAGCCTGAAACTTAAGATCCATATACACATTATATCTCTACGCATATCTCCATCGTTATTACACAAGTTTTAAACTAGTGGTATTCAGACAGGAAAAAAAAGCATTTTGATTCAGAGCAATCTCCACACTTCTTGTGCTGCTGTGACACAGAAACCGCGACGAGACATTTCAGTGATGGAGGGAAAATAATGAACAGGGTGAAGTGGGAGGTGACAAGAGACACGGCAGGCAGGCTCGAAACCACCCATATGACAGACGTCTGGCGGAAACAGGGGGCCCAACGTCCTGCAAGTGGATCTGCAGAGACAGCTCTGGGCACAGGAGTCCATGGGGATGCAGCACAAGGACCGGCCCAAAGGAAGAAACTAGGAGATTCAAGAGCAATGCAGAATCAGGCTAACAGTAAGGAAAAAGAGAAGGGAAAGCAGATTCAGAAGACAGAGCCAAAACATACAACAGTCATTTGAAAGCAAATGCCACCAATGGGGTTCCTCAGTGTCAAAGAAGTGGGTAGATCTGCATTAGCTATACCACACAGCACTCTGAATACTCTGGAGGCGAGGGGGGGGAAGGGAAGGAGGCAGGCAGGCGTGTGCGTGCCAGGACAACGAGGGGATGCACAGAAGAGCAGAGAGTTGTCATACAGCAGAGATACAGAGACAGGCAGCGATGCACTGACGCAGGAGACGGCAGGGACTGGACGCCAAGGGACATCGGATGTCGATGGAAAAAGCAAGGTGGTGCGAGGGGCACAGAGAGACATTCAGTGGCAACAGCAAGCAGCAGACACAGGCATCAGAGACATGCAGAAAATCGAAACTTAAACCTACTGGAAATTCCGAACCAAAATCTGCCTTAAAGTCACTCTTGTCTACATCATCAAAAATACTACCGGTTCCTGAGTCAATGCCCATATGTTCCATAATACTATGATCCTAGTAATTGCCAGAGAGAAAAACAAATATCAGTCACATTTTATTGAAGACCCATTTAACTGTTCAGTGGTAAACCCAAGCACGTGACTTACTTAAGAATTAAGACAAAAAGTATTGATGGTAAGAAGTTTTCAGATACTGACTTCTAAATCTTTATGATAAGCCTTAATTCACAAAGTCACTCTCAAGCTTAAATCCACAAAAGCATAGAAAAGGGCAGGAGCCAAAGGGGGAAACAACATTTTACAGTATATCCCCGTGAGCAATCCTGCTCCAGGGACGCCTCCAGAACAGGAAGCTGACTCCTGTACCTTCCCAGGATTTATTTCCTACTTTTGTGGTACCACAAGAGGCAACTTGTAGAAACCTCCTATATTTCAGGGAAAATCTGGCCATGAGACTGAGGTAAGAGATATGCAAAAGAAATTAAGCAGAAATGTAAGAGGATGCCTGCCCACAGGCGCCACGTGGAACGTGCAGCAGAACAGTCTACATCTCATCACACGAGTACAAACTTGGTCCGCAGCCCGAGTTTAAAATCGCCTTCCTCTTGCGCTGGTTTTGGAAAAGGTTACGAACTGCTCATCTGATGGAAGACTCGGGGTTGCACCGGGACTGTGCACATCGAGGCACGAGGGCTGGCTTCACAGTCTCCATCGGTGGCTGTGCAGCACACAGCGAGCGCCCGATCGGCTGCGAGCAGGCTACCAGGCTGCGCATCGCTCGTGCCTGCGCTGTGCCAGCACTACACAGAGCACAGGCGGCTTACTCCGGGCTCCCCACTGCCTCCTCCTGCTCAGAGCGCTCCCTTCTCTTTGCTGAAGCACATCTGCAAATGAGTTTTTCCACTGGTACATTTGGAAGTCTACATCGTGCCTTTCTGTTTGTCCCAAGCTATTCAGATCACCAGACAACTGTCGGTTCAGTCTGTTTGCACCAAAAAGGCAGTATTTACAGCTACATACAAGAATGAAGCTAACGGATCACTTTCAGTCTTCTCAAAGTAAGAGAAAGAGACAAGAAGACACAGATTTAAAAACTCATATCTGAAATACGAATGCTTCGGTGAAAATTTACATTTAACAAAAACAGAGCACCAAGCATGGGAGAAAGGGTACGAAGCGTTACCTCCAGTTTGACATCACGATCCTTAGAATAGCGCTCATCCACAGCTTCCCCATTAGGCGAACGTGGTCTGGTAGTTGCAGTGATTGACAAGTCTCCACGTGATATTAAAGTGCACATGTACGCATCATGGGAGAAAACATCATGCCGAGTGAATTCAGAAAAAAGCAGCACCAAATTCACAAACTCTGTCTTCTCATGGTCACTACTTGGGTCAGCTACCCAAAAAATTAAAAACAAACAAACAACACAACCCAAAGTTAGACTGTAGCTTCAACTTAGAAATATCTGCCTTTCAACTATCCAAATTGCAAACCCCAGCAAATTAATTTTAAAGGCCTATTTAAAATATCTCCAGCACCCTGTACAGATTTGTCTTTGTCTGCACAGGACAAACCCTTCCCCACCCAATTCACACGTTTTCACTCTGCTGTCAGCTCCAGACACCGGCCAGACTTCAGAAAGCAGTGGACTCCAGAGCGTCCTACCCCACACACGTCTGCGAGGGGCGAGGGCGGGTGTCAGCAGTCAGGCACAATGTTCAAATACTTCCAAAAATTCAAAAGAGGGAGCAAGAGGGCGAGGACATTCCTTGTGTGAAGAAAAATTAAAGATGAAGCTTTGGATTACAACAGACCACGGCTGTCCCTTCCTCCCAAATTATGTTACTATAGTAAATGTTACTGTCTTCTCTATAGCACTTCTGTATTCATAACAGAAAACCTTTTAAAATATTTTCAAAGAACTCAAGATCTCTGCTTGCCAGGCTTCCGTGATATAAAAGCAATTCTTTATCAAAGCTTGATAGTGTAGTGTATTTTATCTATTAAATGTGCTCATACACGTCAGGAAAACGTTTATTAAAATAAATGCATGTTATTTTGCCAGTGCCAAAGCAAAGCCTAGAGAAATACAACATATAAGATTCTGTTACTAAGTTTTCATTTGTCACAGCTATATTTAATTTGACTTGTTCTGTACCACAGAAAGGTTCGCAACATTGCAGTTAACAGAAAACAGCTTTATACCACACCAACTCTACTGGGCAACAAAACCTTCGGCTACAGAACGACCGAATCCGAAATCATCAACATTTATTTAAAAGCAAATTATACTTTGCAAGTTCAAATCAGTTCAATATATAGCACTATTTCTATTTAGATATCCTCACTACAGTGCAGCACAGAAGCTGTAACGGCAGCCCAGGAGCACACCGGGTCAGGGGCAGAACTCCTCGCCGGTGCCACCCTGAAGGGCCAAGCATGCGGACTGGGTGCTGCGTGGGGAGCACCGCGACACACACCCCCACAGACCAGGCCATCTGCCCTCCATCAACACGCAGCCATTACACGCTTCTCATTTTCGGAGACACAGAAGCTCAACCACCGTAAAAACAATACAATACCACAAAACTTGTCCAATGCTCAAAAATGCCAAAGCATATTTCAAGCAAGGACCACATTCCTCAGCTGCTCTCCCTGCCCTGCCTCGCAGAGCTGCCCGAGTGAAGAAGGACAATACCGCGTTTGGAACAAGCACATCAGAAACACACTTCTAAATAACACAACTAGTTTGGATGGTTTATTAAAAGCAGGGTCACCACTGGCAAGAAAATAGAGCACTGCCAATACTTCAGAGTCTGTAACAAATTTTTAAGAAGTTTTTCCTTTCTCGGATGTTGAGAGTTTTCAGTATCATGTTTCAAACCACTTCAAATTCCCTTTACTTTGGGTGGGGGGGAGCACTAACTAGCAGTACTTAAGAGACCAGAAACACGAGCTACAGTATCCGGCAGTTTTCTTAGACCAAGACATTTCATAGGTGATGAACAAAGATCCTTTTTTCAATCCACCTATTTGTCAGATAACAGCTTTTGACTTCAACACTTGCGTGCAACTTCCACGTCAGTCACTTCAAATGTGGATGTGTCAACGAGAGGCAAGTGTTTGAAGTTAAATATGCATAGAGTGCCAGTAATTTCCCTGAATCTCTTACAGCTTGAACAGCAATAAGTATAGTTTCTGCCAATTTTCCTTTTGTGAAAAGAAACAAAAATCACAGAAAAATCCTATGACAAGGCAGGAGATTTCAAAAAAAAAAAAAAAAGAAGTGCATATGAAAACAGAGCAGGTAATCACGGAAACTGTGAAACACTCGCTACAGCAAAACAGTAACTTCAGGCAGCAGACCAGTTGCTTCTGATCTACTTTGGAATATAAATTAGTTAATACTCACATAATGAAGGAGCTTGTGTGTCTAAAAACCTTAGCAGGACATTCTGAAAAACAGGAAGACTGGAACCTGTCAAGGAGGCTGAAGACAGAGATTCCTTTTCATCCAGGACTTCAGATTCCCCACATCTCTGCACGGTTAAATAAATAAAAAAAGCATCTATCTACACACAGACACATATAATATTCCCACAATTTGCATCTGAGGCAACTACACGTGCGATTGTTTCCTACTTCTTCATAAAATCCACACTTCGTCTAGAACGACAGGTTTTTCCCATCACCTAGTTTGGTTACTTCTAAGGTGTTTTATTTAATTACTTTGGATTACTATTGAAAAGGAATGCCTGAGACGTACCATCATCTGCAGCAACAGTTTCATAGAAAAGCAAAAATTTAAGATACAGAACTTCCAGGACCAATGTGAACACAGAAGGTAACTCCTCTTGTTTGTTAAGTGGCTCTAAATAGAGTAACAGCCAGGGCAAACCACTCTGCTTTCAGAGGACTTCGGTGGGAGTGAGGCAGAAACCATACTGTAAGCTCCCCTCCCCCAATTAATGGTCTGCGGTGAGGGGCCTTCAAAGCAGCACGGCTCTGGAAAGTGAAAGTCGCTGTGCACCTCACACTGTCTGTGCGTCTGTCTGGGCAGACACACTTCTGAGAGTGCTCTCAGCCGTCCGTCCCTGCACCCAGGCTGAACAGACATCTCACGCCGCTTCCTGGAACCCTTTTTTCCAGGGGTGAAAAACCCAGACCTAAACAGAGCACCCATCCTGTGAGAACTGCCCGCCGGTGCTGGCGAACACGCTGCCGCTGCTCAGTCCTCGCTGCAGCGCAGATTCAGCATTACTGAAGCGCCAAGGAGCAGCGTCAGCTTACGCACGCTGGAGTGGGACCACGCGCCACGACAGACAGGCCACAGTTTACCCCAAAGATGTCACTAGCGCGTCCTGCTTCTCCAGTGAAACGTTTCATTTCCCCTAACACAAAGAACCTCTACAGAACGCAAGACTTCAAGTTACACTTGAATTTTGCCTCAAAACGCATTTAGTCTCGGAACCTTCCCGGAGCCCCAGCAGCTCAACAGCCCTGCCCCGCCAGCCAGACCCACACCCCTCTTTTTGAGGGACTCTGGTTACTGGGGGACTCCTTTGTTTGGACTCACAGAAGTAAAACACTTCAAACAAACAGACATAAATCAGCTAATACAGACCATACTCAGTTAGGTTGCAATTTCCCCTTATTTTAAATAGAAGGCTTTTTCATTTTATATCTATCTAGAATTTAAAAACTGTGGATCGATGACAAAAATCCCCAGTGCTCCAAATGCCATCCAACTTGGTTGTTTTGTAATGCGTAGAGATTAAAGTGCTGTTTCCTTAGAAATGTCTTCCTTTCATGCATACTGTTCACACGGTTCTAGCAGTGGAAGTAACTTACTTCTGCTTCAATTTCTGCTTGCCTCTTCTCCAAGAGTTTGGCTACAGCCATGGCCCTGTGCTTACCAGACCTTTTACAGCTCACAGCCCATTCGCAGAGCAGCGTTACCACAGCTTCGTCGTTCGGGGCTACCTGTTGAGTGCGAGAGCAAAGAGAGAAAACCATTTCACCCACACAGCCCACAGGCTCGTTTCCGAGCAAACAGCCCACAGCAGCCAGGGTTCTGGGAGATGAAGACAAAAGCTGCTTTTTGTTCTTCAGTACTGACAGATGCACACATCTGCTTTATCTGTAGTGTTTGCAAATGAAATAGAATCTGGAAGCCAGGAATGGAAATCTCAGTTTTCACACTGCTGATACTCAAATCAAAATTTTCCTTTATCATAAAGCTGCTTCACAAAAACAGAAAAGGGCAATCTGCTTTATAAGCAAGAGAAACAGGAAAAGCATACCACACAGAGCCTCTCAACACAATTAACCACACAGAATTTACGCTTTCCTTACAGTAATTCTTCCAAACCTCCCTCGTCTTTTTCTAGACCATTACTTGCATCCCACTGACACATTAAAAACACCAAACAAAAACCCCTAACCTCTAAAAGTGTATCTAGCAGATAACCAAGCCCCAAAAACTCCCCAAAAGCTCAATTTACCTCTTAGCTAACACAGACAGCTTTAAGAAACAGCACATCTTTAGAACATCTGTATTTACAGAATCACAGTAGGATATGGTACGCTTATATCTACTGAGTGTTCATGCAACTTGTTCCCACTAACCACCCCCATTATGGAAGTACTTCTGTCTCGTGTGCTACCTAACTGGCTCTGCTGAACTCCCCCACTCCTGCCCAAGCTGGCTGCCACCTCTGAGCACTTCAACATAAGGCCAACCTGCAAATTAAGCAGATGTGATTTTTCTTCTTTCCCCAAGATTAGTGCAAACTACGGTTACAAGTAAATATTAGTAGAGCTCGAGTCAAGCACGGCACCCTCAGAAAGCTAATACTTTTTTCAGAGTGATTAGGAATTACAGACCCATAAGCAGGAAAGTTACTGCTTCAAAGCTATCCTAATCGTTTTCCTCAAAAAATACAAAAAAACAGCGGTATGCTGAACAAGGCTGGCGTGTGCGTGCACACACATCACACAGAGAAGTTTCCTGCAAACAGGCTTCAGCGGGCAAGCAAGAGATAGTAAACGGGTAGGGGTGGGGGGAGTGAAGAGGGGAAAATGCTTTTCTGTTACCCAGATGAAGTGACACAGTAACCTCACCACTGCTGTGGTTAGCTGCGGCAGCTAACAACCTAAGTATGGACACTATGTATTTCTGAAGGCAACGCAGAACACCTGGGAGAGTCTGATCCTCACACCGACTTCTTTCTGCTAACAAGCGAAACCACGCCAACAAAAACCCCAAGAGCTTCTGTATCTCAAGGAGGAGGCACCACCTGAGAGCTCAGGCAAAGCATGCCAGGTCACCCATGCCCTGCGCTGCGGCCGCCCTGCGCTGCATCCTGATCCTGCGGCATCCCCGGGACCGCAACGGGACCTCCCTCACCCTCCTCCTTACCAGGAACGGCCCGTCCCACAGAACAGCCGAGCAGCCCGTCTGCTCAAACCAGCGGCAGGTGATGCTCCTGCAGCTGAATCCCTTCAGAAAAGGAAAGGAGGAAAGCCTTGACGAGGTGAGGCAATGGGGCACTGACACCGACAGCCAGAGCCCACTGCGCTGGGGCAAACGCAGAGAGGGAAATCCTGGCAAGAGACATTTAAAGGTAGACTTACACGGGGTAATTCTGAAGGAAAAAGTGGTTATAAAAGTGCTCCTACGTGCCTTTGTTCTGGCCTACAGAAAAGGGCTTAGGTTGTTTTGGGAAATGCCAAATCATAGAAGAAAAAAAGCCAATTTTTTGCCTTTCAATTATTTTCCACTTGAGAGAAACAGGGGTGCTTTTCCTCCAGAGAACATGCACGCTGTACAAACATTGCCAGCACGCAGACGGACACTGAGGTATACATATGCACGTGCACAGGTACAAATATTTCCTCCAGACGCTGCCTGAGATACTAAGCCCAGAATATCAGCCTGTTACTCAGCTGCCCTCAGAGCTACGCCCAGCTACACTTAGCACTGAAAAGCAAAACCACAGCAGCCCGCAGCCAGTGAGCTAACCACTTCCACGGCGGCTGCTCCCGCGCAAGGGGACAGACGTTTAAGCCTTATGACACATGTGAAAACAGCCCAAAGTAAAACTCCGGTCACCATTATAAGAACACACGCAAACAAAAGTCAAATCCAATGTGTGTGCCCGTGTTTGTGGAGTCCTAGGGAGTACGACCTGCAACCTCGTGCCTGTGCCACTTACCTCTGATGGCTACGGACACAAGACTCGGCAGGGTTGTCTTGCCTCCGCCGCTGAGCCCTCCCGTCCCCAACGGCCACCACGCTGTTCGGCGAGACGGCAGCACTGTGCCCCCGGACCGGTCATACGCACCCGACCTACCCGGGGGTGGGCTCCCACCGGCCCCAGGGCCTGGGCACCCCCGGGTTACAAAGCCAGATGCCACAAGGCCATAGGCATTTGTTGTACGACACGCTGTCTGTACTTACGGGTTGTAATTAACAGGATGCCTTATTGGAATTGCACACCAACTGTCTACGGTCGAGGGCTAAGGCTTACTTACCCACGCACGTTTCTTTCAGAGATTCTTTGTTTGGTTGGTGTTTTTCAATCTTTCTTCAAGTTCATTGACAACGAGTGATCAACAGCAAATGGCACATTTAGAGTTTCAGGAACTGACCTACCAACAGCCACTGTCTTTTTTTCTTTTTTTTAACTAAAGATTGAATAAATTACTTATTTGATAGCCCAAAGAAGCAAGCTGAACATCCAGCTTTAACAGAAAAGGATATTTCAGTTATTTCAAGAAATGCTGTCAATTCGTACTTTTGAACAGCTCTTCCATGTGTAGCCCTCTATTAAAATTCTCTTAACAAAAAGGATAAATAAAGGAGGGACGTTTGTGTACTTCACAAGAAAGTAACACAGAATTATCCTGGCCAGGACCTCACTGAGGCCTACATAAATTAACCACAGGTTAATTCCTTGTCTGTTCTACCCAAACTTCAGGAGATTTCACAGAACGAGTGATCTACTTCAAGCAGCTTACTTTCAAGGGACAATCTGTTTTTTTCCGAGTGTGGGGCTGGGATTGTATTAAACTTAAATACTGAGAAAGAGACAGCTCTACAGCTCTGCAGAAAATGCAGATAGTTAATTCTGTTTCTAAATGAGTCATCTGCTAACACTGTGATATTTATTAGTGCAAAACCATAAAAATAACTCCCCAATTCTACGCCTATAAAAGGGAGAATCCAACATCACCACAAACCAAACACCTAGAAGTGATTATGTGCCTTAAAAATCACAATGTTGATTCTGCAGCTTCACACGTATGCTGAATATAACCTCTTTCGAAAGGAATAAAGCTCACCATAAATACCTGAAACACCGAGGTGTTTATCCACCTAAGAATTTCCACCACACCACTTTTAAGTGCCTAAACACAGTGGGTTTGACTTTCAGGAACTGACATGTGCAGCAATTAAAAGTTATCTGAGTGCAGGTAATTATTTGAACCCTCCGATGCAGACTGTTGTTGGGCAAATTGGCATCCTCAGAGCCATTCCCATACACTGGGTTCTTGGAACATGGGGCCCTGCAGCAGCAGGTAAAGTCAAAGCGTCTAACCATCAAATACTTTCCTTTGCTTTTGACTGAAAATAACAAATACATTTGAAAGCTGTATCAAGTCCCTGCAGTATAAAGAATTACCCAAAACCCCTATGCTAAGTACGCCTCTACAGCAGTACATGGGCAGTGGAGGACTACGCTAACCAGCCCACAGCTCGTCTGTAGAGCCACATCAAACTGGAAGATGAGTCAGGCCAACGCTGGCAGCTCCAGCGCTGCGTGCTTGCTGCTGTGCCGAGCGGCAGCAGCCCGCGTGCAGGGAGAGCCGTGGCTGCCGGCTGCGCAGCTGCAGCACCCTACGGCAAAGCTTCCTTCCTCCCGAGGCCGTCTCACCATCGCGGGACCTTGTGGCTTCCTCCCTGCCGACACCGTGCTTATTTAAACATGCTAAGAGTGCAATTAAGTAACACCGCGCAGAGTAATCAGGTTCTGGATTTGTCTCATTTGGGATCCAGTACCTGCAGATAGGCTGGCCTGGAAAAGCGCAGACCACATTTCAGAGGGGCTCAAACTACTACTTTTCAGAGCAGCATGAAGATCACATTTGTACCCTTAAAATTTCAGGGGCAGGAAAACAAAAAGATCAGTTCGTATGTTACTTAATGACTACGTTTTGTAGGGAAGACAAGACATTAGAGGCTTGAGCAGAGAACAGACACGGATAGGCAGGAGCTGCAGCTCCCTCTGGCTGGGGAAGCTCTTCCGTGGACCAGACCCTTCCTTGAGATTCCCAAACCTTCCATGAGTCCTAGTGAAAGAACAGCACTTCAAGGTGGTATCAAATGGGAGAGATCACCTACCCCAGGTAGCACACACCTTTGAAGCGAGATTTCAAGGTTAGACGGCTCACAACATTTGTTACTTAGCTATGACTCAATAGCTATAACCTTCTGAGAGCCACTAGTCAGAGCCTTCCCGAGAAAACCAAAGGCCTCATTTCCACCCAGTTATAAGTGGAGCATAAGGTGGGTTGATGAAAAGAAGAAAAGAGTTGGTTTGTTTTCATAATAAAATAAACTAAACAGCACACCACGGTTAGTAACACAAGAAAGTATTAAACACTGCTGTTCCTGATAGGTTTGGAGACAGGAAGCCAAAGGTACTATTAAACCTCTGCTTTCCGTAACTCTGCGCCCTTCTTGCATTAGTCGTTGCTTTTATTATCTAATTAAATGTTGCTACTAAGGAACTAGCTTGACTTTGTGCTAGCCGAGCCCACTGCCGAGGCCCCTGGACTACAGAAGTTCTCTTGCTGTGGCGGAGGCGGAAAGAGCAGTGCGTAATGCCCCAGAGCTCAAATCGCCACGCAAAAGGAAACCCCAGCCTCCTCTCACCTCACCAAAAGCTCTCCCGAAAGCAGGCAGGCGTGTGACTCAGTACCACCAGGGAACACCCATGCTGCTTGACACCGATGCCGCCCGGGCTGCGGGCACAGCGGGGGCTGCCGTCCGGGCACACCGGGGGCTGCCGGGCCGGGCTGCTGGGCACACCAGAGGACATAAATGCGCCACTTTGTATATACAGAGATACAGACTCTGATATGTAGATGCTGATTCTGCAGGTATTTTAATTTATTTTGTTTTGCTCGTCTTGTCTCTCTTACCCATCACGCATCCCAGCACACTCAGATTCAGGTCCCTTAGGCAGTAAACAAACTGCTAAATTGTAGCTTACTAACTAAAAAGGCATCCTTAGACCTCCTTTCCCACAGACACAGCGGGGTTGTCTTTTTTTGTTGTTGTTTCATTTCCAGCTAAGTGATCTCAGAAAGACAAATATTAACTCTCTGCATTTGTAACAAGCCCTATTTGTGAGAACCAAGTTCAAAACAGGACTTCTTCACTCAAAAAACGAAAAACATCTCTTGGCATCATAAGAATTCAGCTGGACTTCAAAGACAACATGAGAAGTAAGACCTAAATACAAGTTAGAGACCTAAACCTTAAAAGCAATCCGAGTGCACAAATATCCATGGAGTTTCAGGATTCTACATAATGATTTCAAGAAATTCAGTATCACTTCTTAAAAATCAAGCACGCTCTCTTTTCATCCATTTACTATTGCATACTAGCTAGAAAATACTGGTATGAAGTTTCATTTACTAGGTATCCCTCCCACTGCCCAGGTGTATTTCAAGCTATACTTAATCAACACGTGGTTTTCTACACAGGAGACTGATGAGTTGGAAAGTCTCGCCAACCATTCCAAAACAAAACAAACGAAGAGAAAAATAATTCCTCTCTCAGTTCCCTTCCCTACTTGTACCTGTGAAAGACTGTGACAGATAATAAAATACAGGTAGACTAAAAGTTAAGAGAGAGTTGAGTGGTTCTCTGTGATAAGCCACAAGAAAATGACGGGTGACCTCAAAGAAGAGTTTTCATACAGATTACAAAACGGTTGCTATTGCATTCTCTAGCTCACTCTTCCGAGGACTCTATTTTTGCACAAACTGACTTAACCCTTCAGAGGGACTGATCTGTAGAAGGGGGTGGAGAGGAATCAAAGGTATTCCAAATCTGGATGAGTGCAACACAATTTTACTCTGATTTAAAACTGTATTGTAGCAATACAAACTGTTTACTGGATTTATTTATTTAAAGGTACTTCCACAATAACCCCCACAGTAGTAATGATTCTGGAGCTGGGCACAAGAGATGTTTTGAGTGAACGAAATGTCAGATGGAAAATACATGCGACTATAAATAAGTAGTTTCCTCTGCAATGCCATCTCAAATGAAAGTGAATTTACAGCTCTATGCCACGTCATAGATCTCTAGATTTCAAGTCCTCCTGCTCCGCCAAATCTACCGAGAAACTCTACACAAGTCAGTGACGCAGAATTGGAAATGAAAGGTCCTTTGCATTGCTCACTGTACACATGGTCACACTCACAAGGTAGCATCGTTCTTAGCATATTAACTGTGATATTACATTTTTAGTAGGTGTCAGACCTTCACACCAAAAGAATTCAACAAGTGTTATTATCATTTGGAGACTCACCGATAAAAAGTTGAGCACCTGACAGATGTAGTAAGTGCTACTTTTTGGGCTGCACACAGAGCCTGCTGCAAGCCCCGTGCCCGTAAGGAATCCCACCACACAAAAGCACCCAGGCTATGATCCATGGTTAAGGCTCAGACGCCTCTGGGATTACGCAGGGACCATCACTCTTAAGACACCGCGGCAGTGCAACATGATTCTTGTCTCCTATTTAACGTCTGCTTAATAATGCAACATTTAATAACACAGTCAGTGCTCCTCCATGTTAAGTCTTCTCCAAGTCACTGGAGAAGCACTGGATTCTCCTCCCATTTCTGTGGCCTCCCTCGAGGTTAAGGATGAAAGGTTTGTTCTGGGTCTGGTTAAAATGTGGATCACATCTTCTCACACAGCTTCAGTGTGTCACCTTTGTCACATGCAACTTGATGCTCAAACTCTGAGCTCTGTTCAACGTCTGCCACCCGTCTGCCCTATTTGTCCTACTCAAAGTATGGCCAAAGCTCTACCTCTCGCTCCACATTTTCTCTGTTTTGCTCTCTCATGTTCTGTCACCAATGTCACCAGATCCCAGCCTTCAGCATCATTCCTCTGCATCTCCCCATGGGATGAAAAGCAACTCCTCCCCTCCAGGGCCCAGGACACCTGGCCTTACAGCCAACCTGCCTACACCCATCCATCCTCCCTCTTTCCAGCCCCTTCCCTCAAGTCTTACATTTGCTCTGGCACTTGGAAGTCATCAGTTATCTGTTACAATGATTCTGAAGAAATCAACAGTAGTATAAAAGCAGCGTCCTGAGCACGTTTGTCTGTTTTCAGTCCCTCTCAGAACCTAAGGACTTTGTAGCAGAAGCCACCCTCCTTCCCTTCCAGTGCACGCCCGGTGCTTTGGAGCGCCACTCTCATAACTACTCGCACCGGCATCATTTGCAGTCTTCACAACAATGTTTTCCAATCCAGCAGGGAAAATGGACAGGAAATAAGTTCCAAACATGTTCCAGTTGGGCTCACACCAAAACAGGGGTAAGTGGACAGCTGTCCTTCAAAGTATATTTTGCTTTAAATAACTATGTCAGCAGGCAGACATCCTAGTGACATGAGCTGCCAACTGAAAACAAAGCATACGTAATTTCATATCAGCTGCAGACCCAGTAAGGTAAGACTGAAATTTTGACAGTTAAGTTTTCTTCTCTCGGAAAGAAGTCAACATGTTCTTCACTTCTGCTCTCCCTACAGTCTCCTGTGACTCCTGCGCAAACATAGGCACATGGTCACTTACGTACGGTCATGCTTTATTCCTGCCTAGCATTCTTCACCTCAGAGTACAATGTTATGCCATTAGAAGATAGGCAGCCCTGCACATTAACTAGACAGACCTTCATAAAAATGTCTAGTACCCAGAACTGGGGAGCACATCTTTGAAAGAGCTGTTTAAGGGACAAAACAGGCCGGTTTTCAAGGCAACCCAACCTAAAGTCACAAAGCACCATAAAACAAAGTCAACAATAGCAGAAAACCTACAATAAGAACAGAATAATTACCTTACTTTCAGAAGTCTCCCTACCAACACTGCCTTTTGAAACATAAAGAAACAGTTTGATGTGGGAAACTGACAATTAGTTCAATTTTGCTATAGCTTTAGTTTAATTTTGTTATATAATTTTGCATCTATGTTCAAGTAAGAGTTAAACACTGTTATTTAGTTTAGTTCTGTTCTTCGTAACCTTGCTAACAAAGACTGCTGTGGCTCAAATGTAGTTAACAAGGACTGCCTGGGAGACAAACGAAGGAAAACAAGGACTATTGTGGCTCAAATGTAGCTAACAAGGCCTACTTGGAGACCAATGAAGAGAAACAAGGACTGATAACCAGAACTTTGTTGTTTGTTTGTAAGAAGCAACTCTCTAGCCGAAACTGGTCCTATGGTTTGGGCCTCAGCCAACACAGACAACTCAGGAATTTTTGAGCCAAAGGTGAAAGCACACAGCGAGGAAGACTATGAGCCTTCATCCAGAAGACCCCCAGAGACGACCAGACAACACTGCGCAAGTGCTAAAGAGGGGTGGAGTATGATAATGAATTCTTAGAAATAATTACTATAATCCAGCCTACTTAGATAAGCTTTGTAATAAATAGGTGCATGCTTCGTGACTCGGTGTGCATGTTAGGAGGAGCGATCCCCCTTGCACCCGGCGCTGCAATAAACAGACCTGCTTGATAACTCTCCGAGTTGTGAAGTTTGATTCCGCACGTCAAGTTTGTTAGTAAAATTGTAGCTAGTCAGAAAAACTTTTTGAATATAGACAGGGAGAAGGAAAAAAAGATAGAAATACAACTACCGAACAGCACAGAACCACACCATGTGACCCCAAAAACAGATAAAAACAAAAAGGCAGCATTCAAACAATAAAGCATATCATATCACACCCTACCCATTTTACAAATACAAAAATACTTGTGTGTTGAACTCCTGATTTCATCCAAGCGTTAGGGTTAAGAACTTTCAACAACTTCATCTGCCTGCTGTAACAGCTCTCCTTCCTCTGCTTCTCTCTCATTACCACAATAGTGTATTTGAACTACAGACAGCTCTGGCAAGCATTTCGCTCCCACCTACCGGTTCTGAGCTTCACATACAGAGTCTGTTGGCAAGCACATCCCTCTGGAAACACTTCCAGAGATGTTATTTCCCCAACACTATATTTTGCTTGTTTATTGCAAAGTCATTGAAACACTGATTGACAATTATTATGCAGTATTTCTGTGCAAAAGAGCATCTTCAATGATGACCAATCACTTAGAACACAGAGTCATGAACAAAAACCAGGTGTATTCAAGAAACGAGGCATTTTGCATAAAAGTTTTTAAAACATTAACGTGAGCAGCTATGGCAGATTCACTAATATTTTCGACTTTAAAATTTTACTTCAACAGTGTATTATTAAAGCTGGCTATTTAATCTGTTCCCCAGACACTTCCCAGGGAAACTCAAGAGTTTGACATTATACACAGGCCCAGTGACATCATCATCTGCACTGCACCAAAAAATAAAAAGAGAGACAAAAAGTTAAAGATTTCCAATAAAGATTTTCATGATCTCTGAAAATGGTTCTAGAAGCACAGGTAAAAATACGAAAAGACGTAAGAGTATGTAGTTTTAAAATATTTTACTACACTTAACCTATTAATTTACTACTTTCTACAATAAATGTAAAAGCTGTTATCAAGCAATGTGCCAGCACTCAAAAAACAAACGACAAAACCTTGATATATCATTTCTCCTAAATGAGGTTTACAGTACACAACACTGAAGAACTCCACTATAACAGCAAAGAGCTGTTTTCTCGTAATAAACCAAATCTCAAGTAGTAAAGAAAAAATACACCAAGAACACAAAGCTTTTGTATCAAATATACACACATATAGTTCTCGTAAGTAAAAATAAAATCCATTGTCTACAGATTACAAAGTGAGAGGAGAGTGTAGCCATTACCTCTTGGTTATCTTTATTCTGATTTGCCCAGAAAATCTTATGATAAAGTGTCTCCATTGAATTGCTGGAGTCTGATCTGTCAAAGCAATGTCGATCCAACACTTCTAAGGTGTGCAAAACCCGGCTGATGGTGACCCCTACAGATGGAGGTTAGAGAGGAGGAGGGGAAGGAAGAGAAAAAAAAAAGTTTACACAGGAGGACACTGCATTACATCCATCTGTCAAATCAATCACGGTGCAACAGAATTATAACTCAAAGAAGAAGAACAGATGTAAATCCTAAAGCTCCCAACATTTGTTTCATTCCAAGTGGTCTTACCTGCAGTTGATTCTTGGCACTTGTCAAAAGACCACCGCACCTCCACAGCACGACCTCTCTGTTTTATCTGCTGTTCTACTTCATAAATCTTTGCCCGAACCTGTAAAAAAAAAAAGATAGACGCTAATTAGCTCATGGTGGGAAGTCTCAATTTTCATTTCAAGCTTGTGACAGCTTTCTCAGCAGGAGCCAGGTACCCTACGGTGTTCCACAACACCCTCTACATTTGGGAACAACAAACTGCAGTACGTTCTCTTCAAATGTTTTTATCTGTTACAAATCATCTTGTACAATAAAACATCTTTTCCGAAGTCCTTACATTCAACCCAGCAAAAGTTAACTTTCAGCATGTCTGAAAAGTCACATCTTACAGTACGGTACACCAAGCTTCCTCTTCTTTGCCATTTTACACCTTAAAGTAACTTTAGTTTAATAACAGAAAACATCCCAACCTAAATAAAATTCCTGGTACTTTCACAGAATTAGTACCTGAATGAAGTACAAAGTAAGGTCATAAAAAACTAGTACACCTCTAAATCTTGAAACTAGACCTACAGAAATATCTAAACTTGGTTGTAACCCTAATGATCACAAATCATTATTTAGGATAGAATACAGATTTTAATAATCTAATGATGAAAAAAGCTTACCTGCTGATTAAATGCTGAATTTCCACCTGGCATAGGTAAACTAGATGGAGCAACTTGAAGTAAATCCAGAGGTGAGCCTGGATTAACGTTCTTATTTTCATTTGTGGAATAATTCCACACCAAGGCACTTGGGCAACAAAGAGTTACAGTCTGCAAGTGATAGTATAAAACAAAAGTCGTTTCACTTTCTAAACACATGTAATAGACAATACCAACAATAAGAGAGCCCAGGAGACTAGAATCACTTCTGGTCTAACTCCTACAGTGAAAGGAACGAAAGACAGGCATATGCACAATTATTTATAAACATCATATGAGGAAGTTCAAATACTCTATTATTTTTCTTCTTCGTTACTAAAAAATTTACTTAAGTATATACATGTTCAATCCCCATTTGTATTGCTTTCATAGCGCTGTCAAAGAACATCACCAAAGGTTAACTTCAGTCAGATCCCATCTGTGAAACCCGAATGGCTTTAGAAAAAATAAGTCATTTTGGTGTTCAGCTTACAGAAAGAAGATACATGTGAAAAATTAAAATTTAAGAAATTAATTAAAATTAACCTTCTGTCAAGGTTTTAAAGCAAAAAAAGAATCACTGAAATGCACTATGAACTTAAGATTTACTTCAAAAGAAAGATCTTGCATTGACAGGCTTCAAAACAGTCATTTTACAACAGCCTGTCAGCAGGTACTGTTCAGAGCAAAAGCAGAATGCCTTGTGTTTCGGGGTCAGACCTTAAATATCATCTAAAATGATGTACGTCGATTCATCTTATCGATGTTTATTCCTGAGACTGCTGGGTTACGTGTTGGGAAGCTTTCCCAGTCCAGTTCTGGATCACAAAGCAGCACCTTTGCAAAAACACTGCCTAGAGAAACGCTCCTCTGAAAAGACAGAGAGCTTTTCCGAATCCAGGCTGCCCTCTGGACCCGCTCGGTAGCACAAGAAAAAAGGGCAGGAAAAAGAGCAGAGAAAACATCCACACACAAATCCAAATAGTACGGGAAGAGCAGAAAGATTACCAGCTGTGTTGCTAGTAGAGCAGAGCTGTAAAGCTGCCAGAGCACACAAGCATGCCCCAGCAGCCCAGCATGGACACAAACAGTGATGTTCCCATGACAGTTCCATGTTCAAGAGGAAGAAAGTCAGAGGAGGCTGAGTGCCAGACAGGATCTAACTTCCTGACCCTCAGCGGAGGGAGGGATGCGGATACTCGCCCACTTGTTTTCCTCTGAGAGCACCGACCGAGCTTCCCCTGCGTGCATCCCGGCCTGCCTCCAGGCTCTGGGCTCCCCGCACTGTGACGACTGTGGGAAAGCAGCAGCCCTCAGAAAGGGAGCTGCGTACCACAAGAAAGTGCTCTTTTACTGTCAGGGTGGTCCAGTACTGGAACAGGCTGCCCAGAGAGGTGGGGGAGATGTTAAAAACCCAGCTGGACATGGTCTTAGGGAAGCTGCTCCAGCTGACCCTGCCTGAGGGGAGGGGGTGGGTGACAGCATCTGAAGAGGTCACTTAGCAGGGACCCGTTCTGTGATTTTGTGGTCTGGTCCTGCAAGCATCAGCATACTCCTGGTGCCACCACCAGGACATCTCTGTGCAACCTCTGGAGACAGACAACCGAGCGGACAACAGGAGGAGGGGCTGAGGAAGTCTCCCCAGGTCAGCACTCAAGAAGGCAAACAACCGCAGCTCATCACACAAGTCTTTTTTTAGAAAATAATTAGTCTCTTGACAATTCTGCTACTGCTGAGCAACAAGCACAAGTGAACAGCCTCTTCTGTTCCACAGTTTTTAAAACTGTGGAAGCTGATAAGGCAATATAAACTGCTTGTCATTCTCATAAAATCAAAACGAAGTGGTCTGCAGTGGCACCAAGCATCAGTGACAAGCTGGAAGAAGCAAGAAGGTGCCCAAAAGTGGGAGCTTGCAGCAGTCGGCACGGTGCTGCCTTCTGTCCAGCCATGCGCAGCAGACAGTCAGGGTCTGGCAGACCCGCGCAGGGTCACTGGTGATGAGAGCGTGCCCAGATGCGCAGAGCATTACTGGAACCAGAAACACTCCGTCGCAGAGCGAAGGCTTGGCCACCCCTGGCAGCAGAGGTGCAGACAGACACACGGGCAGCACAAGATTCTCCAGCTGGTTCCACCACTGAGCCTCAGCTGGTGTGGGGAATCCACGCCCCTGCTCCCCCCAGACCCACTCAGTCCTCACCCTTTAATGGACGCAGGTACATTCCACACCACAACTAGCACACTTTTTCACACCCAAAAAACACTTTGTTTTCCAATAAACAATGGTTATAGCCTTGAAAACAAAGAGCAACAGACCACCAGCCTACCTGCAGCATACAACTAAGTCCATACACCAGCGGACGGTGCTGAGGGCAGCAGAGGAAGTCCGAGCAGGCCAGCTGGACCGGGCTCACCACGGGACCAGGGGCAGTCGGACTGGCAGCTGCCAGAGGAGGGTTACTTGGTCCAATCATCATATGCGGAGAGTGTGCAGCTACAAGGTTAGGACCATCGCTTAGCAATAGAGAGAGGCGTCGGGCACAAAAATAAGCAAGGCGACGGGATAGGTAAGCTGACTGAACAAACTCTTCCGAATACTGAAATTTAAAAAAAAAATATGTAGTTTACTACACAGTCTATTCCATGTATTTCCTTAACAATCTAACACTGAACATACACAAACTAGAAAGGCTTAACTCCAATATATAAGAGTCCAGAAGTTAAAAAAATAAAAGAGCAGCTCAAACGCAAATCTATACTTCTGTCTCTTAAAAAATTCATTTTCCCTCCAGGACCAGTTACAGTAACAGAATCCTACCAATTCAAGTTAAGGATTACAAAGCATGAACATTTTAAAGGTGTTTATAAATTCCAAACATGCACCATGCAATAGATTTTTCTAAATGTCCTAAGTAAAAATGTTTATATAGATTTTACCACCTCAAATATTAAAATCATTTAACCTGTATGAATCGCATTTATATTGATTTTGGCTTTAAAAGACGCATGTACCTGCAACATCAGCGGCAACAAAAGCTTAAGAAGATCATCGTCAGTGGGTCTGATTTTTTCCAAAACATCCAGTATCCATGTCAAATACTCGTGTCTCTCGAGCATCCCTTCCTTAAAGGATTTAAAATAACACACCACATATTAGCTGAGAGTGCTGAACCAGAAGCTGTGTAATTACAAGTTTTATTTCATTTCTGGTTCAGCTCTCACCACCCAATGTCAGCACAGAGTTCCCGAGACCCTCAATGACCACCACACACGCAGGAATCAGCCATCATCATGGCAGCCCTATGGAGAGGGAAGCATTTGCATACAGCACCAGTGACCCCTGCGGTATGAATTCAGCAGGCTGCCTGATTTACTGCTCCTGACAGACAGACTCACTCCCGGCAACCCTTACGTTATTTCTGTCCTTGGGTAGAACCAACCAGAGAGTTACTCTGGACTAGAACTGTGTGGAACTGAACAGCCAGGCCACCACTCCAACACCCAAGGCTTCATGTGCCACAGCAGCCTCAGCCTGATCCACAATCCTTACAAACACTCTTAAAAGATGGGATAATATAGAGGAAGCAGAATAATTGAATACATTGCTGCAATTGCAATCAAGCATACTAAGCAAATCAAAGCTTTTTCAGCTCGCAAACCTTTAAAATGAATTAACATTTACAATTTATGCAAGTCTTATGACAAAAGCTACCAGCAAGTTCTAAAATTGAACTTTCCAAAAATGGCAACCTTAAAAAAAAAAAAAAAAAAATCTATCCACTTCTTAAAGTATTACCTGAAACATATAAAATGCCAATTTTTCATTATATTCCCACTGCTTCAGGGCTTGTTCCATCTCTTGAGGCATCACTACAGAGCTGTTGCCTTGGCTGGAAGTCACATGATAAAACTCCGCAACCTTTGCCAGCTGCTCTCGAAGGTATCTGGTTATAATCTGAGTCCATTCTACAAAATAAGTTTACAATTAGAACACCCCAGGTGATAAAAGGTTTCTTTGACAGCGAGAACCGAAACAAACTTTGTCATCAAAAAAGCTTCTCCAAAAACATTAACCCACAGTTGCATAACGCAGCTCCTATTGTGAATTAATGCGCTGCTTCTGCACCTCTCCCGGGCATTGGTCTCAAAGCACAGAGAATGCCAAGTGCACAAGCAACCTGCCAGCTTAGCATGACATAAGTAGCACTGGTACCAGGTATGCCTTTAGGGAATCACCTGGCTCTCTCATCAGATTTCAGCATCCGGCCACAAAGCAGCCTTGAAATAGATAAAATAAATATACTTCATTGCTTCCTTCCATCTGGACCTTTACTCTTCTCATCCTTCCCCCTCCAAATATGGCCAACATAAAACTCAGTGGGACTTTGCACAAGCAATGGGATGTGAAACTGTTCTTTCTGCTACCACCCTGAAACAGACAGCTCCTCCAGATTTTTACTCCAGCGAGAACACAAAAGCTCAGGAGCAGTTTCTTGGGTCAGAGTGACCAGCACAGTGCAGAGGTCTGCCAGTACGACTGATTATCTTTCCTTTGTCCCAGATAGGTCAGTAGGTGCTCTTCAGCGAATACACAAACCTACTAAAAATGACCAGCTTTCCTCTTGGCTTCAGCAGTGATTCTGTATTTAGTGTAAGCTGGAAAAATTAGCAAACAAAAGTGAACTCGCTTGGTCATATACATGCACCTTTGGGAAAAGAGGAATTGTGAGGAAGGCGTTCTCCTAACAGCAGCTGGAACAACCAAGGCTATTTGCTAGTATCTCAGAGACAAACATCCGACAGAGCTCTATTTAATCAGCATGCAGCATGTTTTAGAAGAGCACACTCTTTTATGAATACATAATGCAGTTGCTTTGACAACCTAAGCCTGTTTACTGTCAGTTACAGGAACTACCACTCTCCCACACAACTATTTTTGCAGTTTACTACCCACTTCAGACTTCAGCTAGGGTGTTCATGCTTTTTCCCCTTTGCATTTGTAATTGGCAGTGCTGTCAACATATACAGACCACATGTTGAAGGCTTTTCTACCCAAATTCACTGAAATTTCTGCATGAAGCCAGTGGGTTTTAGGGCTTTCCTAGAGCAGTTTAACCACATATACTTCAAACATTCGCTCACTTTCGGAAAAACAATTCCAGATCCACAACTTCAAACTTATTTCATGTGACAGTATGAAAGAATAATTTTCCCAAAGCAATTACTGATATCTCTGTGCCACTGAGTGAGAAACAATGCAACCGCCTTTCTGTTACCCAAGGCACAGACACAAAACATTCAGGGAACTGTCAAAGGCTGCTCAGTAACATACAGCAAACTACTTCCCAACAAGCTCTCAACAACCTTCGCAAAACAGGGCATTTTGACAGAAGACTTGATCTTCCACGGCACCAGCCCGAAGCAGAGCCAGAGCAGGAGCATCTGCCTACCCACCAACACACACTACCGACTTGCACCTTCCCACTAAGCATGATCTCCTTTTGTTTTAAAGAGCTACTACTCCCAGCCAGAGCAAACAAGGTCTGATCTATTTATTGCAACAGAGTGCACAACTCTAACTGTCTTCCCATCCTCCTCACTCCTCTTTCTCCTCCACTCCCAGACAACCAAGAAAGCAGGTGCTTGTTTTAATGACACCCTAACGAGTACGCTTCCCAACCAAAGGAACAGCCCCAGTCTTGGTGCACGGCATCATCATTTCAGTCCCTCAGGAGAGCCACCAATGTTCTCTTATCACTAGCACAGCTACTCACCACCGGTTAGGAAAGCAATCAGCCTACTCTCACCACCTGCTCAGGTCTGCCCCAAAGGGAAGACAACCTGAGAGGCTGGGGAGAGGGGCTGTTCCAGCACCCCTTGGTGTGAAGGGCAGCAGACGATGCTGAGAAAAGGAAAGACTGAGTCACCCAGCCCCACTCGGTAGTGCCAAAACAGCTCAAAGGAGCCTGAACCCATCCCGTGTCGGAAGAGGAGTGCGGAACTGTGCTCATCTCCCACCAAAACAGCCCTGACCTCACCACAGCAAAGCTAACCACAGCACGGCAGCCTCCCAGAGTTCATATGCCAATGGAGACACCAGCCTGACTCGATGTCTCTTTTCCTTCTTGGCAGCCACACACGTTGCCTCCCCCTTGCTTCTCTGTCTCTAAAAATCAGGCTGATTTTTGAAAATATTTTTAAAACTGTCACCAAAGAACAAACACAGGATGCTTGCTAGAAAATAGAAAGTACACTTTTGGGGCTTTAACTAGGAGCTCAGAGTGAAAACTGGTGTTACAAGCTTACAAATAATTAAAAAAAAAAAAAACCACAGAGCAAAGTTTGAAAGAAACAACAGAATGAGTTGGCAGGAAGAAGCAGACATTTCTCACGTAAGTACAGAGATGCTGCTAAACAGCAGTGAAATTTTCTGTTCTAAGCAGTTATTTTGAGGATGAAGAAGGAAAATGTTCATTCCAGACAGCAGAAGAGCTGTAGGTAGTGTATGTAAATTGTGAGAGTAAAACTGCAAGTTGGACAACGGTTAAAGTATCTTTGAACACCCTAAAGGTGTTCACTGCTTGGCCCACTGGCTTGGTGCCATACAGTGTCATTTAAGGTTAGTACTTACCATAAATATATTGCCACCCATGTTCTAATAAATAAGCTTTGACATTCACGTTTCATTCCAGGCTTTCTAAACTAGCAGTTCTGTTCATTCCCCAGTAGCATTTATGCTAGCACAGCCTTTGCCACTCCTGCCAACCCCACAGAGACCAGTGTCGGTGGTGAAGACGCGGCACAGTCAACTCCTCAGATGCTGCGCATGAAGATTTAGGGAAGAATCAGCTGGGAGAAGAAGTAGCCAAGAGGGCAATATCTATGCTACATGGATCTTTGTACTCTTTGACACACATTTCTAAGTGGAACTGATTTAAAAGAATTTTCATCCCCCTTCCCACTACAAAGACTCCTCTCTGGACACCTAGTAACACCAAAGCCACGAACAAGACGAGCAGGCCCCTTCAGCTATTCTTACGTATTTAGACATCAGAGATGCTTATTTACCAATATTCGGGTCAGTGGCCTGGCGTTTCTTGATTTTAGCTTCAGAAATAGCAGCGTAGTAGGCACATGTCATTTTGATCAGCCATGCTGCTCGCAGCAGTGGCACAGAATATTTTGCTAAGTAAGCAAAAACATCTTCTTTTTTACTGAGAATAGGAACCTGAAATGAAATAGGAAGCAAGTTATAGCATACAGTCCAAACAGCAGTGGGCACCCACAGGGCAGCCCAGGCCTCCTCTGCTCAACTCCACACCACCTGGAGAGCAGCAGACCTCTTCACTGACCTAGGAACCCACTATGCTAACAACACCTAGACACACAGAAACACAGACTTGACAAAAAAGAGATACTGCCCCACACTTCCCCCAGGTTTCACCAGGAGCATCCTTCCCCTGCTCAGAGATGCCTGCAGGGCCACTAGCAAACCTCTCAACACGGCCGCAGACATCCAAAGTGCAGAAAGAGTCCTGCAAGCTGATCCTCAGAACCTCTGGAAAATGGAGACACATGGAGATTTTGGGTAAGGGTTCACTGCCAGTTTCCTGGGTGCCCCTGGCTCAGCGGCATCCATAACCACCACAGCGCACCAGCAAAACGCAGTCTGGACAGCTATCACTGCCTGCGCCGGAAGACACCTCTCCACAGGCCACACACACAACAGGGCTGGGCCCACAAAACTGCCACGTAATGAGTCCCCTTCTCTGGTCACAGCAATCCTTACACCTTTCTGCATAAAGGTAGAATAATTCTAACATGCATTTTTAAAGCAATATATATCAGAACAAGACATTTCATACTCAGTGGAGGAAGAAGCGAGTGGAGGCACAAATGCTACACTCGCTATCCCCTACCAAAAAATCCTCATTACTCCTTCGGGTGTACTCGACCTTTCTAGCAGAGTGCCTGGAAAACAGGGGTGCATCAATGCTGAAGAGAGCAACAACAAAGCACTGATCCCTTCCTGTCACGCTCTTCAGTGGTCAGTCTAGGCACTCTACAGAATTGGCTTCAAAGTGTTCTTAACATGCTTATTTACTGTTATCAGCAGGTTTATAAATCTGGTTATTAAAAAAAAAAAACTGAAATAAGGAAAGAAATCTCTCTAGCACTTCTAGTCACAAAATTAACCTCTCAAAAGTTAGGGGGAAACTTGAGGCAGTGGCATGCCTGCCACAGCAAAACTCTTGCTTTTCTGGTGGCTCTGTTGGTGGCAGAGCAGCACACGTTCTTCACCAGTCACATGGCAACAGACCAAAAACTGCTGAAACTTGTACCTTCTGTTGTTTTGATCCATTTATGCTCAACAGTCTTGGAATAAGAGTTTCCTATTTCGGTTTAATTTATACTCAGAATAACTTCCAGATACGGTAAGATCAGCAGCTTGTACACACAGTTTCAGGGAAAAAAGACACAAATAACAGCACCTTTGTTACTGTGCTCTAGACGCCACCCTGGATGAGTTTTAACGACCACTTCAAATTTATCTTGTGCTGCTGCTCTTAACAGTACGCAGTATCAAAAAAGATAGCTCAACACTGCCTTTTCCAGTTTTCCAGACTGCTACGAAGCAGCAAGAATTCTTCTCCTGAATTGGAAACTTAAAAAAGAATGCAACTAATAAGACTGCTTAACAAAGATTGTTAATACAAATACAAATTAAAATGTGAAGAGCATGCAAAGGGGTTAGAGTTAGCACGCAGGTTCTTTTAAGAATGCGTTGTCTTCCTACCCAATTATTTCCTTGCCAGACACGAGAATTTCTGTAAACTGTTCCTTTGCTTGAGAAAGAGATCCCTGAAGTGAAGAATACAGGCAAACAATCTGGCTGTCAATAAGATAAACATGCCTGAGCTGAAATACAGTCATTCAAAGGAACTTTTTACCAGTTAGATCAGAAGTTCCCCTTTGCCCAGTCACCTCCTTGCTGCCTCCAGCACTGCTCCACATCCACCATGTTCAGAAATATCGCCCTGTTCTTACAGCCCAATTCAGTACGACCCAGTACCCAAGAAACAGAGGAAGGAGTATTTTGTTACCTTTTTTGCTAAAAGAGTCAATGGTTTACTTCCTGCTAAATCTGTGAACCAGTTGTGAATTGCACTCTGAGACCGAGCAGTAACCAGCCAGTAGTTGTCTTTGGCATTTACTTGTGGTTTCTTCTTTCCCGTGTCCTGGAAAGTGTTAAGTTTTAGCTTTTCCGCCAATATGCTACTAAAGTAAGCGCCAATCTGGTGGGGAAAAAAAAGCAAAACATAAACATATATGAGAACCCAGTAAGCAAGCATCTATCGTACATCAGTACACAAAGCACACCCATCTGAAGAGATGCACTCACCGCTCTAGCCCAGGCCATCAAGCTAATAACATTACACTGCAATTCCCTGCAGCGAGGAAATGGGGCTTCACGACACTAAGCACCTGTGCAACACTTCTGCATTATCATTACAGAAGCTGTGGGTCAGCAAAACCAAGCCAAAATAACCAGGGCTCAGAGACACCGGAGATGCAGCTGCCACTTACGCCAGGCCACCGTGAGTGCCCAGAGCTGCAGTCCTCCCACAGATGAGTATCTTGGACGTAGGCCCCGAGGCAGCGTACTCTCAAGAGTCTCTCAGAACACTCCTTCGCTTCTGCACTTTACTATACCATAAAGTGTGTAAATAGATGCTTCACACTTCTATTTAGAACAAACTACACTGTCACAAGAACCACATTCATTGTCTTTCCATCATCAGCTACAGCAGGCAAAACTTCAAAGATTCGCGTAAGCTAGGAAGTGTTCTGACCTCTACTCGAAACACCTCTGCTACCACTCAATACCTCCAGAATGAGAAGCTTTGTAAGACTCTCTTCTGCAGTACTTTCAATCCCAAAATAGCAAAAAAAGCCCAATAGAGCTTTTACTTCCCATAATTTTCAAAATCACTATAACAGAAATTAATCTTTAGGCCTGTCAGTAAGAACAAAATGTTTGTTTTTCTAATAAATTTATTCATATTCAGGTAATTTTAAAACCTACGAAAAGCTTTTAAGAGATACTGAATTTATTTTGGTAATTCTACACTTAAACCTTCCAAATAACTATACACACTTCCTTGTGAATTTCTGGTTTACTTTTCAAACAGTCATGTTCAGCAGTAAAACACAAAGAATTAAAATATAAGACAAAAGGTGCCTGCAGGCAGCAATTCCAGAAAACAAAATCAGAAGAACATAATGGGAAAACTTTTAACACTTCAACAGTAGCAACCTTGTCATTTACTTGTATCTCTTCCGCGGCTAAAATAAAAGAGCACCACTGTAAAAGTAAAATCACATTTTCCAATAAGCTGTAAAAAATTATATATTTTAAAAGTCAAACAGCAGAAAATTACTTCATCTGAAAAGATTTTTATAAGCTTCTTGATAACATTCTTCTTCAAAACCATTTCTTCCTGCTTTACCAACAGAAAAAAAAAGAAGAGAGTATATGAATCTGGACAGATCCCTCAAAGAAATACGGGATGGGTTTCTTCTCTAAACAGCAATTATCTTCAATTTGGAGGACAGTAACTAATATTTTAGTGATTTTTATTGCTCCTTTGTATCTCACACTTCTTTGACTCTCAGAAAAACCCACAGGAGAGCAAGTCAAATTTCACTAAACAATCCAAGAATATATTTCGAAGAGACTTGGAACACAGTGACCAGTTTCTCCTGGCAGAAAACAGCCTGATGAAACAGATACAAGACCAAAGCAAGCTAAATATGTGTAAACACTAAGGACTTCCAGGGAAGGAGTCCCTACTGTCTTTGGAAGTGAAGCAAATAAAAGAATAGGAGTAAAAATTAATGTCTCTTTTACAACGAAGCATGCTAGTTACATTTTGTTCTTGGCATCCATGTTTTCCTCTGAAGACTGGTAACACTACGTAGCAGAAACACAGGTCGGCATTCTCACATTAGTTCTGTAATTAACTTTAATACGAGGACTTCCACCTCAAAAGCAAAGCAGTCAAGAACCAAGTACAACCACTGCCAGCTTCGTTCCAATTTCAGTGAGTATACTCAGACTAAAAAGCCCTGTCTTACCTTCGAGGCATTAATGACAATATTTCTAGCGGATCCATGCTCATCCCCAGAGAAGGCAGGCTGATTACTGAAGCCTTGCTTTACGTTCACTGCAGTAAGTTCATCCTGCAAAGAGTGTTTTAAGGGCAAAAAATGAAATGACAATTTAAGAAGTCACGTCATTCTGAGAAGCATGTTTTTATAAAGAAACTTAATGTATTTGCTAGTGCATCACACTCTGCATTCACCTGAACCCTCCAAGCACTTTGCACGTTCACACGATTTCCGTGTAGGGGAACACAAGGCCAGGCCTGCCCTCCAGTCCCCACGAAGTGTTTGCCTTGCCGCAGACTCCAAGGCCTAACGCGACAAGGACGCCGGCCACTTGTTTTGCTGAAAGAGGACTGCTGATGACAAGGAGGGTGGCAGGAAACGAGACCCATCTTCTCCGGACGGGAACTGTCTGTGGCTTGCCCGGAGGCACTGCCAGTGCTGCACAAGTGCCTCGCTGTCGGGGCAGCCAGCGGGAGGGAGGGCATGAGCACCCGGACAGCTTCCCACTCCTTGCCCCAACGCCTGCAGGACCACAGGAGGCAGCCGGTGGCCCAGGGACGGCACTCCACCCCTCACCCAGGCACCGAGACCAGCTAGCGAGCACGGGGCTGAGCGGGACCGGCTGTAGAACCCAGCCAATGCCGCCTCCTTCTCCTCCTCCCCAGCCCCCCTAGACAGGAGGGACGAGGTGTGTTGCGCTCCCTAATGCTCGCCCAGCAGAGGAGATCACAGCATGCCCCGGCAGCCTTCGTAAAACCTGGAGTGCTCCCCAGCACCCAGCCCTAAATCTTCTGTCGGAAAGCGGTGCCAGTCACCAGCCATCCCGACCAGCCGAGGGAGAGCCACGCATCCTCCTCTCCCCAAGATACGCCGGGACCGCTGGAACCAGCCGCATTGCTCCACAGCGGAACGCTGCTGTACACCCCTCCTTACCACCAGAACCCTACACCTCCCTTCCCCAGCAGGAAAACATTGGTGCATGGTTGTTCTGTTTAAGTTTAAAATGTTTGTGGCCCCACAACCACCATTTGAGAACATCTACTGAAATAAGAAACAGACCACCTCTAGCAGAAGCAATTTCAGGTAAACACCTGTGCCCGTTGCAACAAAACTCACTTCTGGAGTTACTTTCGCAGTGGAAGTATTACTCGTCTCCCACGACACTATCAACACACCTTCGTTTTGCTGCACACGGGTATTTAAGCAGGCTTAGCTGGATCATATTGGCAGCAAGAACGCAGAACATGCAGCAGTGGGCTCAGTAGCATTCAGTGCAAACACATACTCCAGCCTTCACAAATGCAGAACGTAACTTCCTAGGCGAGCCCCATCCTGCCCTGACTTCACTCCGTACTTTCACCAAAGTTAATATTCTTCCACATGTGCAGTTTATTCACTTCAGGATCACATGCCTGTCAGACTGAGGTTTACCTATGCCTGACAAACGGGAACTTGGCTTGTTTTTCTTCATCTCCCTCTGAAGAGCAGGCGCAGATCTGCCCCCGCAAATCGCCTGCCACCAAAGGTGCCCTACACAAGCCCAAGTGATCCACGGACTGCTGGTAGTAGGTAAGATATCACAACAATCCCCAAGACAACTGCGAAATGACCTATGAAAACAAAAAGCAACTGCCATGTAACCAAGCAAATAAAATAGGAGAAAGTAAAGTTAAGAATGTCATAATTTTAATAGATGCTTTTATTACTAGTTTTGGGCAACATCTCTCCCCAAAAACAGCAACCCAGAAGCTTCCATTCAGTTTATTCTCTTATGCTTTGCAACGCGTTTTGCTTTTCAGTATTTTCACAAAGTTTGGGAGCAACACAGAAGACAGTAGTGTATAGAGAAGAAATCTAAGCTCTCTAGGGCTTATGAAGTTAGCAAGCCTCATCTGAATTTTAAATGAAATCAACAAGAAGTGCTGGCACACTCCTCCACCCACACTATCCCCAATACAGACTTGAAAACACAGATAAAGGCAGAGACGAAAGTGATCAAAGAAATTATAAGTAAATAAATAAAAGGTAAATGGCAAACAGATGGAGATGTATGTTACCATTAGTGCCATTTCCACGGATGACCCCAGTTCTGTTATCTTTCAAGTTCTCCTCTTCTGAAAAAAGCTGTCTAGATACCATTATGCTGAAAATATCTAAGAACCGTATGCTGCACTGCTATATCCACCGCTACTGCAGGAACAAGCTGCGGATGGACTGACAACACAAACACACCAGTGTTTTGGTTTTGTCTGGCTCAGATTATTAGCTCAGATTTCTCCCTGCCTTCAGCAGCAGTTCAGAAATTTTAAACACGGAACACAGCACGGTTGCATAACCAAACACCAACTAGCAATGAAAAGACGTCATCTGTGAACACAATGCAGAGAGATACCTTTACAAACAAATTAACAATAAAATGGATGTTCACCGGAGCTCTCATTATGTCTCGCTTACGGCAGCTCCATTAACAGCTCAGGGTCGTGTTCCAAGAGCACGGCTGTCCCCTGGCAAAGGGGAGAGCTTCCTGGACACCAGCACAGCCGAGCTGCCCGATGCCGAGCACAGCAGGGCTAAGCCCGCTCCCCCTCGGCTGGGTTGGCAAGCCCCCTCCTAAGGACAGGCACAGGAGCACCGCACGCTGTCACTAAGCGACACGCTCTGCGCTACAACACGCTGTGTCCTCTGGGCTCCTGCAGGGATGTCAGGCTTCCTCTCAAAATGTCAAGCAGGGCCCCAGGCGAGCCCCATCAAGGCTGAAAACCTTTTCGCAATTTGAAATAGCCAAATGAACACTCAGGCCCAAATTGCGTTAATTCACCTCAGAAAGAATTTTAATCGCTTCGTGTGGGATAGTCAGGACCCAGCAGTGTACCTGCAGCACTCTGTTTGTGACCACAACACGTACAGATGGGTATCTTTACAGAAAGCAAGCCCAACAAGCTCAGGCTGACGGCCACGGGAGCTGAGCACCATCAGCTCTGCGGGAAGTCAGAGCCCGGCCCAAGTCTGCGTGCGTTCCTCCGCTCCATCGCAGCTGCGGCTCCCGCAAAGCAGGCTCAGAGGAGGCCACGTGTAGCACTCACCCAGCCGGCTGCCGTCAGGGCATTCAAATCTAGACCGAGAACAAATGAACCGACTGTTAGTATCAAGCACTGAGGCGCTGATGGGTGTTCTGGACTGTATAATTCCATATTGACTTGCTTTTAATGAATAGGAACGAGCTCTTTCACCTTAAGCATTCTCCTACCTCCTTATTACTGCAGTTACACTTGCTCACTGCAGCACCAAGTCAGTAAGAGAAAAGCAGAAAGCTAATGATGTACAAAGGTTTTGAAAAACCTAGGTCCTGGCCAGTTTGTTCTGACACCTAAGCTGAGCAAAGAGACAACATAGAGCCATACTGGCACTATTTGACAGCCAAAACCAAGGAATTGTTGAAAGGCATTCTTTTGCTCTCTAACGTCAAAAATCTCCTTCAGAAGAGAAATTTAAAAGTTCATATTAAACTCTCAAAAGCAACAAAACAGATCTTTTTGACTTTTAGATCCTCTCCCACGCTCCATCTTCGCTTCCTCTTTTTATTACAACAGGGCACCAGCCTTCAGCAGCTTGGAGCAACCACAGCTTGGAGACCCAAACACCCCGCAGGAAGGTCCAGCATCCCAACCGGGGTGTAGCTGCTGCAGCACGAACCTTCCACTCGCACTCAGCTCACGCTGCCGAATGTTGGGCTTGATCTGAACAGGGAGATCAAAAAACAACTCCCAGCAAGGGACAGTATAAAATACTGTGCCCGTTACAGATTACTAAACAAGCTATATTTCATGATGAGGAGAGGAGTAATGATATTTAGAGGAGCATTAGCCACCCCGAATCAACAGTTTGGAAGTCACAAACAAGGATTAGCCCTACCCAACAGCCAGCCACACGCAGAAGCAAGTTTCACCAGAGCCTAGGAAGATGACATACTGGCCACGACAAAAAGATACTGAGAGCAAGAAGGAAGATTGGTCTCTTAAAGTACTGAAGGGCCCAGAAAAACAGGTCTATTCCCAACTGGCATAACGGGGACGATACTGGAGAGGCCTCCCTGACAGAAATTTCAACTGCTTTACCCATCCTACTGGTGAGAAGGTGGTCTGGGCTACCGGTGATCGTAGACGTTGGAGAATTGAGCCTTGGAAGGGTCAAACCCTGTGCGCTACGTGTGGAGAAGACAACAAAATTCCTTCTGTCTGAAGGCTATTTCTCAGCACAAAGTGATGTCGATTGTGCTTTTTTTGTGCTTTGAAACTGAATTCAACTGAAGTTAAAAGACGAGTAAAATCATGGGGATCTGGCCCTGATGATATGGTACACTCAGTGGTTCTGTATCTTTGGCTTGTAATAAACACAATTTGCATTACATTTTATCCACCTTAGGGAGAACAGTAACAATTTGGAGCCCAGGAAGTGTTAGAAAAACAGCTGATTCTAACACCTGCCTTCACACGCTCCTGCCAGGGCGTGATTTCCAAACCTAGCTTTTGCTCCACCATCAGCAGCAGGGATTGCTGATTATACAGAGAGACTATGTGCAAAGCACTGTCCGAAGTTCATAGAAGGCACATTACAGCAAGACAAGGAAAGCTAATTCCTCATAATCTTTCTCTCTTAGAGCAGCATCGGGTGTTCAAAGCAGCCCCAGCAGGTAACTGCACTTAGGCAGAAGCTCTGTGCTGTGCAGTTTAGGACCTCCCTGCCACCACCCCTTGCTCCTGTAGAGACTCTCCTGCACACAGGGCTCAGGGGCGAAGCCGCCACAGGCTTTTCGGAAGGGACCTTGTGAAGGACGCAGCTTTCACCTGGCGCTCGGGCGAACAGGCTCTGGAGCATGAGAGCCCAGGGTCCCTGCAGGGGCTAGCTCCGAGCCGAGAGGGAATTTGGAAAAGTACAGAGCGACAGCCTGCCGCACCAATGCCACGAGCCAGCCCATTCCCACCTTATCAGGACCTGCAGCTCTGGAGGTGTCTCCTTGTTCAAGTGACAGCCAGGCTTCACCAACCCACAGGCTGGACCAACACAGGACTGTGCCCTGCGAACGCCCCGTGCAACGCTCACTGATGCTGCCCGTACACACGTGGAATGAAGACTTCCCTCAAGCCACATTTCAATCAATTACATTACGGCAAGTAACGGTGAGCTCGTTGCAGTTGTTTTCTACTTACTAATGCACCCATGTAACGTATTTTAAATATTAACCATCTGGGCACTTGCCACTTCCATTCTTGTTGTAGCTGGCTATATATTTATAAACACGTCTGCAGGAATCAATCCACCACCTGACTAAAAATATGCAGCAGTCCAGGGCTAAAAATTCTTCTCCATACATTGTCACAGATGAGTTCAGATGCAGTTCTGCAAGACTGGTCATGATCACACAAAAAAAAAAATACACGTTGGAGAAATATTCCTAGTGACCACAACCATCGGTTTCTAAGTACGATGAGCAGCAGCATAAGGGTCAAAAGACAGAAAGATGCTAGAGCTCAAGAAATGGAGACGTCTCAAAGGATTAGTAACGGACTTGAATACACATCTTTCACTGCGTGCTGTCCAAGCCCCTCTTAACCAGCACTGACCAACAGTCACCCTCTGATGAGCACTTGCCAGCCTAGGTGAACCAGATGATAATGCTCATACTCAGATAACAAATTACCCTTAATTAGCCTCCTTTCTGGAAGCCTCACAAGAAGACAACAGACCAGGAGGAGAGCAAAGCACAAAGAACGCTGCATGGCTGCCTTGCTGTACTCGCTTAGTTTAACTGGAGCTCGTCCTCCAGACGCGTCAGATTGATGGCTTCTACAAGCGCCAAATTCACCAGGACAGAAGACGGCCAGGAACACCAGAAGAAGACACCCCAGACCGACCACACGAGAGGCAGGGGTATCTGGCACACACAGCTTTGTGCGCAAGCCACAACCCATCACACGAGCCAAACCTCAGAGAGACCCGTTGACTTTGCTGGGAGACATCCCTGTCACAAAACCCTACCAGAGGCTTCTTCCACCCACCTCAGGAGTGCCGGAGCGAGCCTACAACCAAGCCCACAGCTTTGCTGGAGGTGCCAGCCATGTCACAGCGCCCGCCCGAACTACACGCTCGTCCCCAGCACCGACCGACAGCGGGTCTCCGTGGGTTTGGCTGTGGTACCCGGGAGTAGGGCAGCCACAGCCTGACACCACAGTACAAGCTACAGCCCTGCACACCTCCACCCTGTGTTTCCAGATACACTTCCCAACCTCCAAAACCCTCCAAGCCCTTTCGTTCCTCCAACCACAGGTCCCTGCTGTCAGGTCAGAAACAGGTGGGGAGCTCAGCAAGCCCACGCTCGCCGTGGCTGGCAGTGCCTCTCACCCTTGGCAGCCTGTGCCTCTCACAGGCCACGGGTGCCCCTCACGGGTCCATGCCCCTCATGGGCCACAGGTGCCCCTCATGGCAGGTGGATGTATCCCTCAGGGGCCCGTGCTCCTGACGGGTCCATGCCCCTCATGCATCCACGCCCCTCACTGGCCATGAGTGCCCCTCAGCCAGGTGGCTGTCCCCCTCATGTGTCTGTGCCCCTCATGGGTCCATGGCCCTCACCAGTCCATGCTCTCCACAGCAGGTGGCTGCGCCCCTCTCATGGGTCCGTGACCCCCATGGCAGGTGGCTGTGTTCCTCACAGGCCATGGGTGCCCCTCATGGCAGATGGCTGTGCCCCTCACAGCTCTGTGCTCCTCACCGGTCCGTGCCCCTCAAGGGCCAGGGATGCCCCTGATGGCAAAATGGCTGTGTCCCTCACGGGTCCATGCCCTCCACGGCAGGTGGCTGTGCCCCTCACAGGTCCATGCCACCCACGGCAGGTTGCTGTGCCCCTCACAGGTCCGTGCCCCCCACGGCAGGTGGCTGTGCCCCTCACAGGCCATGGGTGCCCCTCATGGCATGTGGCTGTGCCCCTCACAGGTCCATGCCCCTCACGGGTCTGTGCCCCCCATGGCAGGTGGCTGTGCCCCTCACAGGCCATGGGTGCCCCTCATGGCACATGGCTGTGTCCCTCGCAGGTCCGTACCCCTCATGGGTCTGTGCTCCTCACGGCACATGGCTGTGCCCATCATGGGTCCATGCCCTCCATGGCAGGTGGCTGTGCCCCTCATGAGTCCATGCCCCTCAGGCAGGTTGCTGTCCCTCTCATGGGTCCGTGCCCCGCACAGTGGGTAGCTGTGCCCCTCATGGGTCCTTGCCCATCATGGGTTCATACCCTCCATGGCACATGGCTGTGCCCCTCACGGGTCCATGCCCCTCATGGCAGGTGGCTGTGCCCTCACAGGCCATGGGTGCCCCTCAGGCAGGTCACTGTGCCCCCTCACAGGTCGTGCCCCTCAGGGCGGGTGGCCGTGCCCCTCACGGGCCCGTGCCCCTCAGGCCGGCGGGCGCCGCTCCGCCCTCTCCGCCGCCCGCAGGGAGCCCGGGCGCTGGCGGGCCG
>Ga0065711_1002585_pt1 | contig 40608 bp, 19 predicted proteins | sample Hoacrofraction12_FD_59098 | JGI IMG/M metagenome (GOLD analysis project Ga0065711, IMG submission 59098) | Hoatzin crop microbial communities from Cojedes, Venezuela - Epithelial fraction 12 v2 (version 2) | ecosystem: Host-associated > Birds > Digestive system > Esophagus > Crop | place... | reverse complement strand
GTGCTCCGTCACCCTCAGAGGGAAGAAGTTCTTCCTCATGTTCAGACGGAACTTCCTGTGCCTCAGTTTGTGCCCATTGCCCCTTGTCCTGTTGCTGGGCACCACTGAAAAGAGCTTGGCTCCATTCTCCTGCCACCCACCCTTCAGATATTTGTAAGTATATATTAGGTTCCCTCGCAGCCTTCTCTTCTTCAGGCTGAACACACTGAGTGAACATTCATCCTCTGTGACCAGACTAGAGACAGCGCAAAGTGAAAAAAATGTGAGGTTTATGTGGTGTGGACACCAAGTCTTGAGCACTGTGAGAGTGCTCCTCTTGGTTTTCACTACCTTCCGAAGTAGACTTAGCCTAAGGCATTTAAAATGACACCCAACACATTAGGCACTTGAAATCCTTCTTCCATTTTCATGTGTCTGTTTCAGGGTAAGATTTAACCCTATATATGCGCAAATCAGTTGCTGAAAATGCCTTTTTCTCATCTTCACATACAGTTCGGTGTTGTTCAGCAGCCTCTGAGGAAAGCCCGCTGCTGACAGCCATTGTCTGCAATGGGGCATTTTACTAACACTGAATGATCGACACCGGGGGCCAGTTAAACAAATCAGACTTTCCCTTCTTTTGAGAGAGCTCTTCTAGAAATGGCAAAGGGGATTAGAAATGGGATAGATTACACTTACAATACTTTCAAATGTAGCGTCCAAAAACTATTTTAGATATTACCTTTTCATTCTGTCTTCTAAAAACAATTATTTTTTAATTATTATTTTTAAAAGAGCTGTCTGTCCTGATCTCATAATCCCAAGCACTCTGTTCCTTAAAGAGTGGCCAGATACATCTGACTTGGTATTTGGGTCAATGATTTGTACACGTACCTTGTAACTTAGCAGCGGGATACTCTTCCAGGTGGAACGGGGAGAAAATGCCCAGGGCTGAGCAGGGAACAAGGCTTGCTGAAACCAAAAAGCCAAAATAATTATCTTCTGTGGAAACAATAATCTTTAAGCCAGCTACCATTTTAGACTTTCTCTCTCTCTGGAATACTTACTAGAAGATTGGTTTATAGCAGATACGTTTTCCATATTCAAATACACACAAAAGTTTCTCTCAATATTTTTGAGGTTAACACTGAAATGAATGTTATTAAGACAAAATTATTCATGGTTTTTAAAAGATTATCTGTCTCTTTGAGGCAGAAGCACTATCAATGTAATTCAGAAGTTTCATTACATCATTTTCACTATGCTAGTATATTAAAAACAATGTGTATTTGGTTTTCATCACTTTCTTTCCTTCTTTACTTTTTGATTTCCCGCACCTTTTCCCATTTTTTGTAACAGTAACCTGAAGATCTCAGTTTTTCTTATAATAATTGCTTTGGTTTTTACTTTAATTCTGTATTTTCCATTTGGAGTAAGGTCATAAGATATGCATAGCTGACTCTGCTGTTATTTCCCTTCTCCAAAAAGCAAATCATGCAGGTAAAGGCATAGGATACAAATAGATTTGTCAGTCAACCCAAACTGGCTATAAAAATCTACCTGTGACCTAAAGGACAAAACTCCTCACACTTCTAATTGAAGTCAACTACCCAGCTGACAGGCAAATATGCTTTTGAGGGCTCTTTTGCTGCTGTGATGATAGCATCTTGAGGTTGTTCCCAGATGGAGGGGAGGGAGGTAGAAGTGAGAGTCAGAGTGTGTGACAGTCGCTCATCTATCTTGGAAACACTGAGGACCTTGGAAATCTGAATTAAATTAGGCTGTGCTTTCATGAACACTTTAATCTAACTTCAGTATGAAATGCTGCTGAAGGAGATGATTTCTCCATCCTCCCCACCCCAGATATCTGTTCCCACCTTTTCCCTTGTGCCAGCACGTGAGACCTTATGGTTACCTTGTAAGCTAGGTCTGGGAACTGATCCAGTACCCAGCCTCCCAAATATTAAAACTTTCTAGTTGGATCAGTTCCTCTTGCTTAAATGCTAATCAGGGTGGACAAGTGGAATACACAGACAGAGGAAGGGTTGAGGGAATCATCACTTTCAGTAGCAACTTGGGCTCAGATCATCTCAGAGCCATTGGTAAACCACAGTCTCAGTCGCCCACAGGGCTTCGAACGCAGCCCTGGCTCAGCAGGACTGAGAGCCAGCACTGCAACTTACAGGCAGCAGAGGTGTGGTCCTAGGATAATATGGAGGAAAGTTGCAACTTTCAGCACTTGGTGCGGTTCTTATAAGGCTAATCAAAGTGATGTAAACTGCAGTGCAATATCAAAGAAGTATTGTGATAGCACTGAGCATTTTAAAACAAGATCAACAAGCTTATTGTGAATGACTAAGGCTAGAAAAATCCTATGGCTTTCTCTCTCTCTCTTTTTTTTTTTTCTTTTGAGGGCAAAGGACTTGGGCTTCATAGTTATTAAACAAACTGAAAGTTTCTTCTGCCCAAAATTATTCTGTTTGTTATTGATCTAATCAAACAATGGTTGTTCAGTAAGAAAATCTAATGATGAGGGATATATTTGTAGTCAAAACAATGTTGTCAAAAAAGGATGAAACACAGTTTCCAAGCTACTTATGAGTGGTAGATCACTGTTTCTTTCTGCTCAATTCTAGGTATGAATGTACTACACCCCAGTAATGAACCAAGCAGAGCTCCCAGGTCAAAAAATCTTAGCAACTTCGAAAGTTCCTCTTTGCCTTCCAGCATGGCTTGTGTCACTTTCAGTTGGCTCCTCCTGGTGAATGTAGCTATGAAGTTAGAATTTGCATGTTATTTGTATAACTGACACCAAAGTGATGAAAGGTACGACAGGGTTGCAGTCTTGGTACAGTAACATCTTTCTTTCTTTCTTCCTTCCTTTCTTTCTTTCTTTCTTCCTTCCTTCCTTTCTCTCTTCCTCTCTTTCTCTCTTTCTCTCTTTCTCTTTCTCTTTCTCTCTTTCTCTCTTTCTCTCTCTCTTTCTTTCTCTCATTCTCTCTCTCATTCTCTCTAATTGCTTGATCTACAGTTCATATATGAAGCTACAGAGGACTTGGCACAAACTCAAAGCAGAAAGAAATGCACACACCTAGAATGAAATCCTTTTGACCAAGTACAGATATCCAGAATGTAGATGTGAGCTACCAGCGAGCTAGTCCTCCAAGCTCCCTTTACAGATGCTTCTAGGCTGCAATTCATTTCATCTTAAAGCAGAAGTCTGCAATAGGTCAGGTGAATAGTAGGACAGAAAAGTGTTTCTCTGCATTGACTATAAAGGATGATTAGCTAAGTAGGTGACTACAGCACAGAGATCTAAAGTTGGGTAGCAGGAATCCTCTGACTGACTACAGAATTTGTTCTTAACTTTCATCCTCATCACGGCAGTTTCTAACAAAACAAAATATAGTAGACAAATTTTCAATTAATTGACCCATGATATCCAAATCTGCCACAAATTAATCAGATTTTTTTCAAACACTTTTTCACATATGTCACTATTTTTTAGCTTGACTAAGTATTCTGACTCTTCTGCCCAAAGACTATTCCAAATGGCATACACGTAGAAATAGTGAATGAATAAAAAAAATAGCAAACTTTTCAGTTCTTCAAGAAAGACCTCTGTTAATTTTACCCTCAAGTACTAAGTAAAACTGTAATGTGAACAGATTTGACAGAAAAAAATTCTTACTTAAAACAGTTCATCTACAATGTCAATTTATTTTCAGGAATATATTGATTCTTTCTCACAAAATATTAATTCAACCTAAGTTTTGAAATTGAAAATCAGTTTTGAATGGCAAAAAAATTTTTATTCAATGTTCTGTTTACAGAATGCGTTTGTGCTACAAAGGCATTTCACCATTATTCTCCCTGATTTCTTTATCTGAATAAAAAAGAAAGAAAAAAAAACTTTGATGCATTGTCATGCTGTGATGTGATATGTTTTTTGAAGTCTTTGCATTGCCTTATTGGTCTTTATTATTTAAATGCCTGTGTTAAATTTATATGATGAAATGAATTTATACGATGAATTGAAGTCTGGGGGGGTGTACAATTATTAACTGTAATCCAGCCAGCACTTTGGAGTTTGCTGCTACCCATATTACTTTTGATTTGTGTGGCAAATCTCCAGGTTTGAAGTTGCGTTGCAAGTGCCTGAAATCGGAGTAGGATGAACGTTGTTATTTTCATTGTTTGGAAAACAAAAATGTACCTCTGATAATTTTTGTCTTTGATTACTGCTTCTTCAAAGGATTTAAAACAGAATGAAAGCCTTTGAAAATTTTAGAGATGAAGAGACATGAGAGTTATTCTGTATGCACCAGATAAACAGATGTCTTAGCTTTCAAACTAAACCCAGAAAATATAATCACAAGCTTCATCAGAAACAGATAACAATCTAGGTGCACAGTACTTTACATTTTACTAATGTGCAATGGGAGAAATAATAATACTACTTCCTTCACTTGTCTAAATATTTGTTTCAGACTAACAGCTCAAAAAACATGCTGGTAATAGCAAACAAAATATGATAAATTCCTTTGAGGGGAAAATATTCTCAGCATAATGTCGTTATAAGCACAAGTAAACACACTTTGAAATGTATTTGCAAATAAGTAAAACACTCATAACACTGAAGGACTTAAATTGTGAATTCCCAAATTAATAGGTATCAAATGTCATGAATGCTTTTCATCCTGTATTAGAGTCACACTGAAAAGTCCCAATAAACTTAAGCTGAAGTTGCAGTCATCCAAAGGATGACACATGACAGGACCCTTTCTTAATATGTGGAAAAATACCTGTTTGGAAATATGTAAAACTGTTGAGAAACAGCTGATGTGCATTACTAATCCAGCCTCTGCAAAAGAATTTCAAGAAACCCCGAAATATGGACAGATTTAAATCACCCACAAAAGAATCTTAGAAGAAAGAAATGTAAGGTTTCTTCTACTCCCCTTTGTTCCAGACACTCAGGATGTTCAACTAGTGTGTGCACCTGAGAGGTAGATAATGAGCAGGGTAGAGAAAGCCATAGGAAACCTGACTCAACTGAGCAGAGAAAAGCCTGAGGGAATTCAGATTCAGTTTATGGTTTCCTTAGGCTGCATTAAAAGGAACAAAGTGATTTCTGTAATTCCTAAACAATTTCAAATGAGTTACCTCCATTTATGAAATTACTTGCTCCCAGATCAGAAAGTCAGGTTGCTTTGTACAATGGAAGCAAGGTAAAGTATGGACAACACACAGTGCTGTAGTTCTCTAGGAGAAAATTGGGTTCAAAAGAGAAAGTAGAGAAATAGAAGTCACACTCATTTCAGCTGCAAAAAATTTCAGTTAAAATAGCATTCACAGATGACAGAAGAAATAGTACCAAGGAAAAGGAGGTTCTTCAAAAACAAAGGAAAGCAGAAAGAAGATAACATCCCAATTCAAAGAGGAGAGAAGTGGAAAGTCATTATTAAAATCAGGAGAAAAGATCAATTCTTAACTAAAAGGAAGGATACATAGAGAGATTTAGAGACAAACAAGATATAATTAAATATCTGAATGGTATGTACATCAAGCCTTCAAGTCTTCAAGATCCAGATGTTGCTGTTAAGGTGTAAAATTAGGCTGAACAGGACTTCAGTATGAATGCTGAGATTTAAAATTGAAAGTAATTTGTATTTTGAAAGGCATTAAATAGAAAGATCTATCAGAGAGCAGCAAAAGCATGAACATTTCAAGACTTTGTAACCAGAAATGACACTATGACCAGTGTAATTTTCAGGCTTTCCCTGGTACCTAAGTACACCTCTTGTTCTTCTGTATACACTGCTGTACAGACGGCAAGATGGACCTGGAACCCAGATCGCAAGAGATGGAGGAATAATGAGACTGGGGAGAGTTCATACCATTTCAGACCAAACACCTTTGATTTAGGTTACATTTTTAGTTAAAGACAAGATGACATATCCAAACCCATGGTCTTTTCATGATTGCTTCATTGTACAGTTGTACTTCCATTTAGACCTCAAAGGAAAAATCAGTCTTCATGGTGGCACTCATGGCTACATCTACACTGGTACATTTAGGTACTGATCCCCGGCAACCAGCCCAAGTGATATGGACTGATTCACCACCATATTGTCAGTTTCTCTGGTGCTCCCCTATGGGTTGGCCGTATTTTTTTCCCTGGAAAGTTTCCCTGTAGCTCTTCTACTACATTTCTATTTTTGTGTGTGTTTTTTCAGTTCAAAGGATCTGAACTGATGTGAGGACTTGTGTTGCCATCTGAGAGATTAATGGCTTTATAACACAAAGCTGAGGGGAATTTGTTGTGTGTCGGAAGATAGTGAGGGCGTTTGAGAATGAAAAGCCTCTCGGGACAATGTTGGAGGACTGCTGAGGGAGAAGGAGAACATGCTGTGTGATTTGGACATTCAGGAAAGATCCACTGTGTAAATTATTCTCAGATGGGGTTCGTTGTCTTTGTCTTTGATAGAGCTAGTTGTAGTGCAAAATGGTGGGGTAGTAACAGTGAATGACTGAGTGTCCAGCTCATTGTTTTCTTTTTTTTTTCAGTAACTATACAGCTTTAGGCCTGATTCTGACCTTGATTTACACTGAAGTAAATTAAACAAAAATCTAGTTATATTCATATCAATGGAGGAAATCCTCTGCCTCGAGTCAGTCAGAGCCCTTGTGGATACCATATTTTGTCTGCTGTCATGCCTCAGTATATATAAGAACTATTTGATTCATAAAATACATAAATCAGATATTTGATAATTCAAATTGTACTTGGTGTATACATGAAACTGAACAGTAAAGTTGAGTTTATGCTACCCTCCATGCTCTGTCTTCTTTTTATTCTCCTCTTTTCTTGGTATTGGTGTGCTCATATTTCCTTCTGCATCTCTATGGATCTCACTGTACAGTTCCCTTTGACACCAGCTTGGTCTAATGTCAACTGCATATAAAAGTGAAATCTTAAGGGAGATCTTTTCCAGTTCTGTCTGCTCTCTAACATCAAAGGTTCATTTCAAGACCGGTTTGTTTTATTTTGTTTGTTTTGTTCCGTTTGCAAGAAAATCTCTAGCCTATGTATGGAGAGAGGAATGGTAGCAAATAACTATGCATATAAATTCCTATTTATGGAAAATGAAACTATTATAGCAACATAAAAATCAATGTTTGTCCAATTATTTTCTGCAGGCAGTACAGTACATTGCACATAGTTTCTCATTAGGTTAAATCAAAACTGTTCTTAAATACCATTTTACCAGCTGTTACTGAATAGATGGTGAAACAAACAGTTTGTAGTATCAGATATGTAGCTTTCTGGCACACATCTTTGCCAACTTCACAGCAGCTGTGTAGAATGTTTAAAAGAAACAAATGCCCTTGATGGTTATTCTTCAGCTTTATTGAAATACACATTTTTTTCCCCCGGAAGTAACATCCTGTATTTGTGCTAGTATAAAGTGAACCTGTTGCCAATAAAACTTCATCAAAATTCATAAACTAATTCTTTGATTTTTCTTTCTTTCAAATATTAACAAAACGTGGTAAAAATATTCTTACAAACAATCACACTTCTTAAGCAATTACTTAGGAGGAGAGCTTCTTTTTTATTATTTATTATTTTATTATTTATTTAAGTCTGGTTTTTTTGTTTGGGGTTTTTTTTTTCCTCCAGATAAAGATACAATCTAGTCTCTACAGAGATTGCCAGTGCATACTGACGGTTAGGTCTGTATATCAGAGACATAGTCAGATGTCTGTGAATCTTGGGCCCACTTGAATTTCTGGATGCTTTGACTCCTGAAACTAATCTCAGTCTATTCAGTGTAATTTATAGTTGATCCTAGATTTCTCTTTCTGTGAGCTGAACAGTGGAAACAGCCCAAGCTGCTGCAAAATGACAGTGTGGCTGTTGTCTGCTTCAGCCTAGCAGGCAATATAAGCACTTGGCCATGGGAAGGGCATCCCAATAGTACGAGAAGATCTCAGCCATGGGACAAGTTGCAGATTGTCTTCTGTGTGCTAATCCCCGATCTAAACACTGATTCCTCCTCTTGCTTTGCCTAATCGCTTTGCCTTTCTGTTTTGCTTTCCTGTTTGGGAATCAAGGGTAATAATAATAATATTTAGCTTCTTCGGGAGAAGGGATTTTTCCACTAATGAATGTAAACTTATTATTAGAAAATGTGGGGATGAGGAGAGTAGACTTGGAAGAACTAAGATTTTACCAAGTAAGAAGTTTGGGAAGAAGAAGATTGAGATCATTAAAAGGGAGATGAGGGGAAGAAACCCAAAGAAAGCAGAGAACAGGGGGTGAAGAAGGAGTAAGCAAAACATAGCTCAGAGCAACAGGGGAGGTGCGTTTGCCAAAAGGGGAATGCTTCTTGTTAAAGAAATGAGCATAACAGAAAAGAGGAAACCATAAAGAAAAAATAAATACATTGAAGAAAGTGATATTGAATAGAGTGGAACAGGTTTGACACAATCAAAAGAATAAAGAAGGAGGACAGTAGATTATATATATATACATTTAGATTCTTCCACCTTTGATGGCAACTGGAATCAGAGATTGCCTTGCAATCGGCTTAATAGTAGTTCATGGCACAGGGACCACTGCTTGCTGAGGCTGTAGGTGAAATCTTATCCCTGATAAAGTAAAAGGTAAAATGCTAATTGCCTCCAGTGGATCTATGATTTTGACCCCTGAAATTGGGACTTCTCACAGGAAAGCCAGCTGCTTGAGTAAGCTAAATTAATTTTGACTCTCAATAAGGAAAGTTAAGTAAATGAATATGCATGAAAAAATACCCAACTTGACAACAACGTACGGAGCATAATAAATAAAAATTTAGTACAAACCTCAAAATCAGTCTTGATAGGAAAGTATTATTATTTTAAAATCAAAATGATTTACATAATGCCATATATTTAGGCAGAATTCTGTAAAAATATATAAGACAAGTTTCCTGCCCTGGAGAGATTTCATGCTTAATAAGACACGACAAAAAAAAGCAAGGCAAGTTAAAACAGGTAGAAGGAAAAAAAACAGAAATAAAACAGTAAGTGCAAGATATTTAAAAATTAAAAAAAAATACAAGTGGCAGAAAAAAAGGAATAATAAGCTGAAAGTATGATTTACGAACCATGTTATGTTGCAAGCAAGGTCACTTACTTGTACAGAATTGTGTAGGAGCTCCCTGCATTTCACACAAATTTCAAAGTGCACTTGTGTCACTTGAACTACATGTTTATTAAGAAATTAAATTTTACACCAGCCTATCTAAGTTTACAAAATATTTTGAGATGGCCTCTTTTATTTCCTTCCTGGCAGAGTCTGTTTTCTTAAAAAGTTCTTTGAAAGTTTACAAGAAGAACCAATCATCATCCAAATAAAAGATCAGATGCTCAATCCCGAGCAGTGGTTTTCAGTGCAGGTACTGAGTATTTGCATGCAGTTTCAAGTTGCTATTTTTTTTTTCTGTTAAGCATTGAATTATTTTAAAGAAGAGGTCAGAGGATGGATTAAAAAAACTGAAATGTACCATTTTGCTAGAATAATGCCAAGATAGGTCTCCTGTCAGCTGCCCACCAAGTTCGCTGTTTACTGTAAGTGATGTTAACTAGTCTTAGTTAATGACCAACACTTTTTAAAATCCCCAAACATCAGTTCCTTCCTTTGAAATCTATAAATATTTCTAAATCTGTTTATATTACAGAGTTGTTCAGGATAAATTTGAAACGATAAGGCTCTGAGTGAGGCCTTTCTTGGCTGAGCTGCTTCTGGAGAACCTTCAGGCAGGCTGTACTGTGACGGGCAGTCTCAGAAGGCATTTTGTCTGAGTTGTTCCAAAAATTCTTTCTTGCTTACAATTATCTACTACAGCATAGTCCTGAAATTTGGAAAATGGCCACTGCACAGTCACGGGCATCTGTCTAACTGTTAGGAAGATTACTTGCATACCTCTCTTCCTGACACAGGCAACAATTAGGCATCAGAAGGAGAGGACAGTGAAGAGATTTTGAAGACATAAGGAGCATACAGTGTGATGAAACATTTGGCAAACAAAAAAAAAGTTCAAACAAATTCCATTTCAGACCATTGTGGGGACACTATTCATTTGAAACATGTTTTGAAGTCATTTGGGAAAAGGCTCTCCAATTCCTTTGGCTTTACCACTGAGTTTAATGACAAATATCCCAAAATAGAAGAGTGATTACACAGGTATTCTGTCTCATAAAAGCTTTTTATCTTCACATTTATCTTCTCAAAAGCCTTAAAACTGCTAGTTGCGTATGGTTAGAAGTAATGTTACGCTTATCCCCCAGTTAGTGTATCCTTACCTGTATTATTTCAAATACAGTCTCCATCCTCTGTCTATCTCTGGCATTCCGATTCCTATGCTTGCAACACACTTCTTATTCCTTTATGCATTAAAGTTATCAGTATCAAAGCAGCAGTTCCATGAAAATAAAGAATTGTAAAGTTAGGATTGCAGTTCTATAATTAAATAAACAACTTTTGCTGCATCTTCTGTAGGTGAGGTAGCCCTGGGCAGAAAGTTTGTGGTCTGCAGTCCTAAGTACAATTTGCCATTATACTCTTAACAGTGCATTACTTGCCCAATTGCTTTGTTCAAGGAAGCTGATTAACTCTGTAGGCTTGCAATGTATCTATTTGATGTTTTAAACAGTAGGATAAAAGCATAACAGGTAAGTTGGTAAACAAAAGCTGTTAATATAGTCTTCATAGTATTATGCTTGTGTACATTGCAGCCCTCATTTAAGCATAACTGATGCCATAACTCTGCAGCAGTAACATTTCTCTTTTGGCTGGTTATTCAGCTTTCCAAAATCCTGCTCTGTCACAGCAGAAAAAATCTTATTCTGAGACAAAGCTTTCTTTCTCTTTCCATTCTAACACTGTCTTGGAGAACAACTTTTTAGTTTGTTTTCTAATTAGACACTCCCAAAGATCAAGAATTAGAGAGCTCGCTTCGTCTTTAAACAGCTGGGTTCCCAGCTGGGTTTGTGTAATGACTTCACTAATTTCCTTTCTTTTAATGTGTTTGTTTTCTGTTGGTGAGATGCATTGTTTGGAGTTAGAGTTCCTTTGCAAACTGTACTGCTTCCGCTGTTTTAGTTATCCTGTAGTTGATTCTATAGCTCTGATTTATGAGCTAACCTATTTTATCCAAGTCTGCTTTATGATGATCTGTAATGGTTTTTAGGCTTTCTAGTTCTTCAGCTGCTCTTTAGTTCTCAAGGATTTAAAAACATACTTCCAAGATATCATTAGAAGTTAGCAGAATGCTTTCATATACAATAAAATATCTTTAGGCTAATTTGCTGGGAACTTTAACACCCTCATTAGTAGCTTTCTGTGTGTGGCTTAACTATCTTACATGTTTGTTGTTCACAAGTCCTAACTTCCGATTAAGGGGTTTTTGTTGCAGTTTAGGGTTGAGAAAGCACGATGGTTCAAAATTCTGGGGAATATAGCACTATAAAATTGTAAGATTTTTCAGATTGTCATTAAAATTTCCCTTTTTATGAAACTGTTTTTTTTTTATTTTAAGAGACATGCTGCACTCCATGACAGAACTGGACATATATGTTTTGGTATTTATTAATCGCAAGCAATGCCTTAAATTTGCAATGGTAAAATTTTTGAGTGTCTGTGTGATTATGTTTTGCTTTGCAGAAGTCTGTCAAGACAGAAAAATCTCATTCTGAAAAGAATTTTCCATTTTCCTTTCTGCAGTACAGTGGTCTACAACTTGAATATTACCCTGCAGAATTCTTAGCTCTCTGTTTTCTTTCCTTTAGCCATGTTGGTGAAAATTATTCTTATTTCACTGAAGGGGAGACTGAAAGAGAGCAAAACCAATGCTTTGTTAAATAAATAATAAAACTCTGCTTTATTTGTAGTTTTCTTCTTTGGTACAATCTTTAATTTGCCCCTCCTTTCCCCTCTCACCATACGACAGGATTGTCGTAGTTGCATGTATTTTCCTTTTAACGAATACGTATTTTTTGGTCTCCAAGAGAGATCCATCTTTTTCCCTGAAGTCAGAGAAGACAATCATTGGAAAAGAAGGAATTTCAGGGACCTGCTGACCTTTTTAAAGCCATAGCCAAAAGGGTGGGTCTGAAGTGACTTTCCGAAAGAAGTACCACTCAACAAAAATAAGCTGAGGCAGGATTAGAGCCCACTTGCTGAGGGGTGTCCCTCCTCTCTGCGCAGACCACACTGACACCTACTCGTCTCTTAACCTTATAGGCAGAGTCAGCCAGTGGAAGAAGGTTTACTTGAACATCGTCAAGGTGGAAACTGTTTATGCTGACCTTTGGAGGCAGGTTCAGGCATTTTTCTTTTTTGTCCCTATCAGCTTGCTGCTGCCAGTTCCAAAGAAACTGCCCTTCAGCTGCCGTTGCTCCTTTTCTTGTTTGTTTCCCCATATGCCAACACTCTGCTTTCATTTTTGATCTGATGAAGGTAGATTTTACCTGAAGAAGTTATTTTTGACTGGACACAAGGCAAAGCTGGGGAAAGTCCCAAGACAAATAAAAATCCCTGTCATCCTTTTGTGGAATGAGGACAAAGGCCAGATTTTGAATTGTCTTAATTTAAATTCTGTGGGCCATGAACCTGCTGAATCTCATGTGTCACTCTGGAAACTTCACTGATTTCTCATAGCTACTACTTATATAATAACTGTATTGTAAAGTTTTTAGAGATCCCTCATGGCAATACATTCTGCCACTGTATAAAATAAGTTTATCTGGAGATTATCAAAAAGCTCAAGAGTGAAATCATAGAGCTCCTTAATGTACTCTGCAACCAACTCTATCAAATATAGAAAGGTTTTTTATTCCACACCACATAAATTGTGCTTCTAAATACTTGGAGTGGTATGTAGTCATAGTTGCTACCGTAAAAGACAAAATTCTCCTGTGGAATACTAATGATCTATTTATAATTTATTGTTGTCTAAAATGCATGGCAGTAATTATGTTTATTTTGTTTTGTTTCTTTGCAAGCAAAAAATGCAGCCTGTAAAGTAATAATGCGATATAAGGCCAGAAAGCACAAACATTGATTCACACAGTCACATTCAGTATTCAGGTACCTGCTTTCTGGACTAGCCATGCTGTGAACGGCCACAACTCTGGCTGACTCTGCTCAGAGACAGCATAGATCTGGCTGCATGTATTCGCTCAGGCACAAAGGCAAATATGATTATACTGCCATAAAAGCCAGCTCAGATCCAAAAAGAATAAAGTAGCTTTCATTTGGCAGAGGGATGAAACAAACTCTGGTGATTTAAGCTGGTCCCGCGCTGGCTGGAATATATGTTTCAGGACTGTGTTTCCAAAATCAGAGGTAGAAAGGAGAGTGATGTGCTGCTTGAAGTTCACTAGTGTTGACAAGAGGCTATTTGGTGTGTCTACACTGCTAAATTGAAAGAAAGTTGGCGACAGTGCTGAAGCACTTGTCCCCATTCACCCACACTGTTTAATTGCTATTTTATTCCCTGGATTTGTTTCAGAGGGTTTCAGCTTGGCTTTTTCCAAAAAAGTGTGGTCTAGGGGTGTCAGCCTTCAGCAACGTGAGCACAGCTTATCACTTCAGCCTGGCCTTTGGGTCGTTCCCAGGCTGACTTTTATTTAGCAGTAGACACTGCTTTATTACTCCCCTTAACGCAAGTTCAGCACAGCTGTGAAAACCTGAGCTGGCTTCTGTAAAAGCGATTCAAGCCTCATCTTCCAGAACAGTGTCCTTTTATCACTCCCATTAAAGTGTCTCAGTGTCTAAAATAGCGTACCGAGATAGTATGAGAGAGTCAGTAAGACCAGATAGCCTAGCTGTTGAGACTTGTTCTTCGGGGAAAGAAGATGTGGATTTGAGACGATATTTTGAAAAAGAGAAGATACTATACTATATATTATGTCTTGATTTTGTAAATTAAATGACCTTTGAAAAAGGAAGGAATGCCTTAGGACACTTAACAAGACAGTACCTAATTTCAAAGCGTTCTTTGGCTTTAAAAATAATCTGTGTGATAATGAGATCAGACCTGCCAAGTTTCAGGCTTACGTACAGTTGCTGTTTATGGAAGACAATTGTATGATTTTTTCTCCTCCCCATTCCATTTGTATTTTTGCTGTCCAACAGTCAAATGTATTTGTACAATCGCTAGATATTACAGTGTATTGTTTCAGATGCATGTCTCCATAGTTACTGTTTACAGTCTCTTCCTCTGCTTAGACTCTTGTGTCAATAAGCTTCTGCATCTGAAAGTAACACATCTTTATTTTCAGCAAAAGAGGTTCCTCTCCTCACCAGCTTGCTGATTAGGTAAACATTTAGGCAGATATTCCCCTCATATATCTTTGGCCATCGGAAAATTAGGCATCTATCATGGCATCTCTCTTCAACTGTCTAAATACAGTCATGTAGTTTAAGCCAGTTACCTAGGCTCCCTCTATAAACAATGGAGAGAGATAGCTGCAAAAAATTATTCATTCAAAGTATTTTAGATGGTTACCTTAAGAAGCCTGAAATAAGGTCTGAGAAGAGATGAACGCCTACATCCCCTCTCACAAGTGGCAACTATTTTTTTTGGATCAAGAAACCAAAGCTATGAAAAGTTTAATTGCATAGGCCCTAAGATACTGCTGTTCAAATGCAGTCTCCATGAGCAGCTTAAGCCCAGCAGACCTCAAAGCTGGAGCAGTATTCAGAATTTCCCAATCCTCTTTATGATGTTCTGCACTGAAAATGACTATTTCTCTTTCATTCTTAGTACCTAGGTGAAAACAAAATCAAGATTAGAAGAAGACAAAGGAGATTAATCTTTCTTTTGATTTTTATTTCCTTTTTTTTTTTCTGTCTTGTAGACTAAGTTCTCCCTTAAATATCATTCTCAGCTGATATTAATTTCTGTAATACAGCTAGAATACTATAATATTTCTGGAAAGTAGAACTAACATCAGAACTGCACCCGTGTCCTTCATATCCTTTCTTTGCATTTGCCCCATGACATGTCTTACATATAGCAAATTGAATAGGTTGCTTAAATTACAGTTGTCATCATGGCTCTGTGACTTCTTGAGAACAAACTGATCTAATATTTTTTATTTCTGTTTCTTGCTGCCCTATTCATTTAGCTGCTGCTCCGCTTAGACTCTTCAGTGGCTTAAATTACACTCAGAGACTCGTGAGCTTACTAAACTAAAAAAAAGTTTTAAGATAGAAAAAAATTTCCTACTGTGTTGGGTCTTCTCCACTTCCCCTAGGCCCAATGACATAATCTCCTAAATATTTTGAAATTCAGAACATGAAGTACTCATTTATTCCACAAAACACGTGACTATTCTGAGACAACCACACCTCAGAGACCATCTGACGAGACCACTGAAAAAGCCATTGTGATGGAAAAGGTAGCAGAAATAAAGTAGGAGAACAGGGAATAGCATTTAAACTCAGCTCTGTGTACCTAATAACAGCTCTTCCTCAAGGGCCTCGTTGCTCTATAGTGAAAACCTGTTATAATGTGGTTCTGTCATGAAAAGCTACTTGTAGGTCTGCAACACCACCGTCTACCTGATCTCCATCTATGATGCATAGCTGAAGTCCTGAGTGACTACATAACACATTTCGTACCGGGTAAACTTGAGAAACATTTGGGATAAGGTATTTGTGATCGCTCTGTTACACCATAAAGCAGATTGTCAGGAGGTGTCAGCCTAAAACACAAAAAGACTGCTTGTTGGGCACAATGCAAAATTCTTACTTGGAACACAGATTTTCAAACACCTCTGTTCTCACAAAATGAAAAGAAAAGAGAAAAAATCCTAGTCCATAATGTGAAATGGCCCAAGTCTGAAATTAAGAATACCTACTAAGGATGCTAGTTATTAGATGAAGATAGATGGTCTCCACATAACTTGTGGAGACCAGTGATAAGTGGTGTCCCTCAGGGGTCAGTATCGGGACCGGCATTGTTTAGCATCTTTGTCGGCGACATGGATGGTGGGATTGAGTGCACCCTCAGCAAGTTTGTCAATGACACCAAGCTGAACTGTGCAGTCGACACACTGGGGGCAAAGGATGCCACTGAGAGGGAACGTGACAGGCTTGAGAGGTGGGCCTCTGTGAACCTCAGGTTCAACAAGGCCAAGTGCAAGGTCCTGCACATGAGTCAGGGCAACCTCAAGCACAAATAAAGGATGGGTGGAGAGTGAATTGAAAGCAGCCCTGAGAAGAAGGACTTGGGGGTGCTGGTTGACAAGAAGCTCAACATGACCCAGCAATGTGTGCTTTCAACCCAGAAGACCAACGATTTCGCGGGCTGCATCAGAAGAATCATTGCCAGCAGATTGAGGGAGGGGACTCTGCTCCTTTACTCCGCTCTGGTGAGACCTCACCTGGAGCCCTTAGAACAGGAAAGATGTGGACCTGCTGGAGCGGGTCCAGAGGAGGGCCACAAAAATGGCCAAAGGGATGGAACACCTCTCCTATGAGGAAAGACTGAGAGAGTTGGGGTTGTTGAGCCTGGAGAAGGGAAGGCTCTAGGGAGACCTTATATCAGCCTTCCAGTGCCTGAAGGGGGCCTACAAGCAAGCTGGAGAGGGACTTCTCACAAGGGCATGTAGTGATAGGACAAGGGGGAAAGGCTTTAAACTGAGAGAGGGTAGATTTAAATGAGATTCAGGAAAGAAATTCTTTACTATGAGGCTGGTGAGGCACTGGAACAGGTTGCCCAGAGAAGCTGTGGATGCCCCCTCCCTCGAAGTGTTCAAGGCCAGGCTGGACAGGGCTTTGAGCAGCCTGGTCTCATGGAAGGTGTCCCTGCCCATGGCAGGTGGGTTGGAACTAGATGATCTGTGAGGTCCTTTCAAACCCAAACCATTCTATGATTCTAACTAATAGAAACAGAGATATAGCTACAGCTTTGGAAGGCCAAGAACTTCTTCTGAATGAGTGCTTTAGTTAGCTGTCTATAGAGTCAGACTTTGTTATGTCCTCTGTTTCTGGCCCAATAAATCTTAAATTCATTATTGAATGGTGATGTACCCCCAGCAGGTTTGTAGATCACAATGCCCATGCACTGTCCCAGTGAAGGAAATTTGGCTTTAACTCTTCCATCCTTTCATCCTTAGCATGCAAAAAAAAAAATGGATTATGTGTCCGTTTTCATCATCAGATGCTGTCCACTCTTCTCCCTCTCTTTTGTTGTTTTCAAACAAAAACAGTTCTAAAACCAAGTCCATGCAGTGTGTATTCTACTTACACATATTTTAGCTTTATGAAAAAGTTAAAAAGAATATAAATCCCTAGTTCTCTTATTATTAGATATTACCTTATCAGGGTATTTATCCTTTTCAGAGATTTTTGCTTGATGTTAGAGTTCCTTTTGCACAGCCTAGTCAAGAAAAAGTGGCTTCCCAACTCCAAATCCTATCCATTTTTTGCCTTGCCAGGGCATCTGGTCCATTAAACAATTAGCCCAAAGCTGCACAGTGAATTTTAAGTGAGACAAGACCAGAACCCTTTCACTGAGTTCCCAGATCTAATCTGGCTCCACAGGACTTTGTTGTTAACAATACAAAAACACAAGTTCATTTTGAATGAAGTCTGTCTTAAAACAAAGAACAATTTTTTTTTTCTGGTTTTCTAACTAAAAATTGACTGGAAACGTCGCAGAATACAGCCATGTAGTATCTTTGAACACATGCCTTATGTTAGAGCATATAGGCTGCAACATTTTTCAGTGTTCTATGTTAAATCATGCATTCAGTTGTTTCCATTTATACTGCATCAAAGCAGTGGAAATCCAATTGAAAAGTTTCTTTAGACAGCTATTGTGCAGGAACATGATGTCAATATTAATAAAGGCTGAATTTCCCCTTGGCTCACTTCTTACAGATAAGATTTTCAATAATACACTGCTTGCACCAAAGGTCTGATGGGACTGGGAATAGTAAAAAACACTAATAAAAGAATGTTGAATGTTTTTATATTAAATTTCCCCACAGGCAAACTGAAAAGCCTACTTAGAGTACGCCAATCAACATGGCACTTATTAAATGCAACAAGAGTCCTGTTACAACAGATATTTAAAGCCCCTAAATATGAATTAGAAAATAAAGACAAAAGACAATTACAGATGTATTTCTAGATTGAGGCCCTGGACCCCTCACCTGATACTTACTAACATGACACTGTGTTTGATCTTCAAAAAGGTTCCATTTTTATCAGCCTACAGCTATATTTTTATGACTGCTGTTTACTTTAGTTAAGAATTTTATCCTTCCTATTTCCAGTCTTTTAAAAAGCATTTTTATGTTTGAGAAAAATACTGTAATTATTTAGAAATAAGTGAAGGCAGAAGCTAGGATACAATACTCATATAACTTTGGGTTGAGTAATATATGAAAAATGGAAGCATCTGAGTAAAAGTAGTGACCACAGTTAGGTCAATTAGAACAAATTCTTATGTCTTCTAATCAGAACATGGACGACTGAGTGCCAGAAAAACGTTTACATCTGTTTCACAAAGGTTCATCTCTTACACCTGAATTTAAGCAATATTTTCATCCTGTCAAAGTAGTGACAAATATATTAAATCTGTCTGTCTTCTGAGATTGCGAACCCCAATCTGAGATTTTGCCTTGGGCACAGCAATAAAAAATACACCCAATTGTTAGGCATAGGGTTTGTTTTCTGCAGATGGAACGAGAAAAGAAAAAGGACCTCTTGCAGGATTGCAGTTTGTCTGCAAACAACCAGCTTAAATTAATCTAAACAGCTGTGAAACATTCAAACTCCTATGAAACTGGGAAAATTCCTGTAACACTATAGGCATCTATGTTAATTGGTATGTATTAATTTTGAAGAAGAGGTACTTTTTATTAAATAAAAAAAGAAAATAATAAAGCTTTTGTGTAATACATGCTAACATTAAGCATTTTGTTTGAAGCTGTACGCAAAGTACACAGCAATGGTTATTTGTGTGGACTCAGTACTTTTCTAAGTTTGTCACATGAAAACTTAAATGTCTTTTAATAATGCTGACAATGCACTAAATGTGTTCCCATCACATTTGATGAGTCTGCACTGCACTCCATTGGGATCTTTCAGGTGATTTCCTGTTTATATTGGATCATATGTTAAATAAACAACTGCTGTGTTGGTCGCAAAGAGTTACACATTTAGTAACAGGACAAGATGCAGTATCTGTCTTAAAATATTATCCAGGCTTTGGAATACTTTGAAACCTTAGCTTAGGACAGTTTTCTGTTTTCCATGGCCCACACCTCTAAAATATATTAAATAACATCTGGGCTTTATGGATGAATACTGAAATGGACAGGATCAAGTGTCATAGATTCTGAGATTATTTAATACATGATAAATATTTGAGTTACTCTTTTAATATCAGTATTGTGTTGTACGAGTAAGATACATATTTTATTCAAAATTTACTTAAGCAAAAGTTGCAATGACATTCTACCAGGTATTGTTGGGTTTTTCCCATAGACTTGCAGAAGCAAATTTGATTGTATAATTTTTGTAATGCTGCTGGAGATGTAAATATTTCCAATAGCCATATCATAGGAAAAATTTATTTTCCATACACAACTGAGAATGAATGTTATTGGTACCAGCAGATATCAGCTATTCCTCAATGTGATCGCTAGCAAATTTATTCACCAAGTAGCAACAGAATCAGCAAGAGCTGATTCTATTTTACATGTAAATTTGAAACTTATTTGTCTTTGATAGAATAGCTATTCTAGAACTTCTGTGGAGTACTCTTAAAATCATTCTGTCTATTAAGTTGAAAGATAAACAAAAACAGACTGGTAAAAGAAGTTATGGATTTCAATAGGAGTTGTTTCCTAATTAAAGTTCAGTAGAATGCTCATAAAACCAACAGGTGTGAAGACTTAAAGGGTGAAAACAGAGAAGAGACTTGGTATTGCTTTGGGAAGGGTGATGAAATTGGAGAAAGATGAGTTTGACCTACTGAAATATGTATCTATTTTAGGAGGAATATCAAGCAAATGCAGAGACCAAAAAACAGAGGAAAGCACAGCAAAATTACAAAAACTTCCTAAGAGGTCAAGAATCAAAAATCAGGAAATAAAAAATGAAACTGAATACAATACTGCAGAAGTTATTAAAGCAAAAAACAAAATTAGTCTTCAAAATCAGAAATGAGAATAGAATCATAGAATAGTTTAGGTTGGAAGGGACCTTTAAAGGTCACCTAGTCCAACTGCCCTGCAATGAGCAGGGACATCTTCAACTAGATCAGGTTGCTCAGAGCCCTGTCCAACCTGACCCTGAATGTTCCAGGGATAGGGCATCTACCACCTCTCTGGGAAACATCTTCCAGTGTTTCACCAGCCTCATTATAAAAAAAAATCTTCCTTGTATCTAGTCTAAATCTACCCTTTTTCAGTTTAAAAACATTACCCTGTGTCCAATCGCAACAGACCCTGCTAAAACTTTTGTCCCCATCTTTCTTATAAGCCCGCTCTGAGTACTGAAAAGCCACAACAAGGTGTTCTTGGAGCCTTCTCTTCTGCAGGCTGAACAACCCGAACTGTCTCGGCCTTTCCTCACATGAGAGGTGTTCCAGCCCTCAGATCATTTTTGTGCCCCTCCTCTGGACCCACTCCAACAGGTCCGTGTCTTTCCTGGACTGAGGGCTCCAGAGCTGGACACAGTACAGAAATAAAGGTGTATCCTATACAGTTATGCCTATGTGTCATTAACTAAATGAATACCTTGTTTTTAAATAAGGATGTTGCAGTTAACTATAGTGGCAAAAGCCAAAAGGATAACATGAATGATGTCACAAACTTGGAATTATTATCACCAAGATGGGAACAGAACACCTAAGTCAATGGTCTCAAAATGCATGTCTGTTTTCTCTCTGTCCCAGAATGCTAAAACAGCCAACATGCAGAATTACAGGTCCAGTGGCAGCTTTCTGTCAATTCAACAGTGAATAAAAGTACAGCTGCAGAAAACCAAATACAATGCATCAAGGGAGGAAGAAGGGGGTAGATCTATCAAGACAACTTCAAGTCTGCTCATAGTTATTTCCCTTCATGTTTACGAAATAACTTCAGTTCAGGGCAGATGTAAAGTAAACCAACCTAAAAGATTTTTAATGTAAGCCATTTTAATTGTACTTGAGATGATCGAGGAATGAGTAGGTGTCATCTGAGTGAGTGGAATTTCTCAGGTTTTCCGAGTCACCTATGACTTCAGAAACCCTTGGATCGATAGATCTTAGGGTTATAAGAAACCACTATGGTAATCTAGTCTGACCAATATCCACACAATTTCATCATTAATTTCTTCACTGAACAAATTGCTTCCCTTTGACCCATGACATAGATTTTTAAACATGTTCCCTTGATTGGAAAACTCTTGCTGATAGAATCTATGTGTCACAAAATACGTCACGTACCAGAGGTATGTCTTATATTATGGGTATGTAACCTTCTGACTGATACTAGATTCCTACCCATCCAATTGTTCCATTTATTTATGGAGATTCATTTACATTAAAAAGTTGCAAACAATACAGCAGTACCTCTGTTATAACTCTGTGAATGTTTCATTTAAGAACTAGCTGAAACCAGTACCTGAAAGTATCATCTACAGAGTTAGCAATATACTCGACACGGAAACGATTTGACAACAGAAATTAAATCAGTTTTTACCCATGTGCAAATGCAGCATGAGACAGTTATTGTTTTGTCCTTCCCTGAATGTTGCGAGGCCCTTTTCTCTTTCAAATCTGGATTCTGTGAAGGCATAAGCTGTGAGACTTTTCAGAAAGGCAAGCTAATGTTTAGATTGAATAAACACTTTAAAGATGTTTTCTTTTTCGCTTTGTCCTAGCAGGAAAAAAAAAACCACAGAAGGTTAAAAGTTAAGATCAGTTTCCTGTGGGGAAACTGATGAAATGTTTCATTATCTGTGCAGGGAGGCAGACAACTTCAAGGAAATGTCACTAACTTAGCATGATATTCCTCAACGAAGTATCATCTCACCCAACAAAACCACAGGAATGCATTATAAGAAGGATCTGTGAAGTAAAACTAAAAAATCTGAGGTAAATTTCTAAGGAGGGCATTTTCTTCTTTCTCCCTGACATATAATTAGTGCCCCGCATGGAACAGATAGGTCAGCCTAGTAAATGAGGGCACCTTATTACTTTGTGGCGTCCAATAGAGTTAGAAAGATTGAATGATTTAATTTGAGAAAAAAATCTATATAAATATTAGACATTTTCAACAAGTAGAAGATGATTGAGCCTTTTCTGCCACTGTTTATGCTCTCAGTTCACGTTTTGCTAGTGGCATCTGAGCACAGGCAAGGCTGTTAAACAATCAATTGAATATTTGTTTCTCACTTCACATTGATATCCCAGGAGGAAGGATGTTGTCCAACAAACATCGGTCTTATATGTAAATAAGACATAGAATATCTATTCCTTTTCTCTCTCCTCTTGCCACCAGCAGAAGCCTGGAAGGGGAAAGAAAAGGAAATTTCTCAGTCAAGACTCCCTTTCTTTTTCCTCATCCACCCCTCAGTCAAGCATATGGGTTTCCAATTAAAGAACTAGAACAACAGCCCCTTTTTTTTCTGTCAGATAATTTTGTAATTCTTCATGAACACTATTACATTTTAAGCTAAACTCTAATTTAGACTGAGTAGGTGTAATTCTTAACTTTATTCATCACATTTTTCAGCATCTGATATTTAAGAAAAAGCAAATTAAAACTGGCCAGCAAGCAATTGATGAAGAAGAAATCTGATCATATTCACAAAGTTGAACTGCTAATATAAGTAAGAAGAGCAATCTTGTCCCAAAAGACGCCTGAAGAGAAGCTCACAAAGAGTCAGTGATAAAATGGCTTGCGCTTCCATGACATGAAGCAGGCCTGAGCAAGCCAATCTCCCTGCAATAGCTTTATCAAGGCTGCTTGCTGATTGATAGCAGGAAACTGCATAGTTTTCTGCTTCCTTGTGTATACACAGGATGCCAAACATATCTCGTTAAGAACATCTGCACTCTTTTCTCAAGAGAGTTTTGAAGAGCGCAAAGCTGCAGGGCCAAATGCCGTGCCATGTAGATTCTGTTACCAGAACAGGTAGCCTGCTACACTGCACCAGGCAGAGCTGCTCTGCAGGTAACCAAAAAGGCAGCTAACTGCCAGGGAAGGGTAAATCCACTAATGACTTCTTTTTCCTCCACTAAATCCACACTAGAGAGTAAGACAGGTGACTTTTGGGGTTTTTTTTCCCCTGAAAAGTGAGGAAATAAATGAGTAAACTCTCAAGCTTTAAAAAAAGGAAGTTGGAAACTAGTAATGATTTTTCTGATTACACTAACATTGAAAATCCTGACGATTTTGAAAAGATGATGCAAAATGAATTTCTGTGCAAAATCAGGAGGTACGTCACTGTCATCACCATTACCAGTTCAGGCAATGTCTTCAAAAGTTTTGTGGGCATGTGCTCCAAAAAGAGACTGATTTGACTTTTATCTGCAAACCCTTTGATTTCCTTTATGGTGAAGATTTAAGCAAAACTTTAGTTTGCAAAAATAGTTCAGAACAAGAAGTTGTCATCACCAAACAATTATGCCACCTCTCTGTAGTTCTTGGATGGTGAATAGATCCTATATACAAAAAAAAAGAAAGTTTCCATGCACACAAGGGCAGGGGAGGAGGAGATGGAATAATTAGCTGGTTGCTATGGTAACACAGATAGAACTAGGACATCCCACTCACATGAAAAGTTTATCTTAGGTTTTGGTTAAGTATTCCTAATATAGCCCTTTTTCTTGGCTTTGAAAACTCTAAATTCTCAGTTTTGCTGTGATTACAGTGAAAACTCATTTAGGTTTTCCACAGAATTCAGGTATCAGCAGACAGAAAACTTCAAAATTGCTGGGGTAAACTTGATTGGGCATCTGCACACCGTAAAATAGGAACGTTGACAGAGAAGAAAATCAAATTCAAGGCAGCGCTGTCTCGCTGCTCTTTGCATTCAATCAGCTGTCCAGAAGTTTGACTGAAATAATAATAGTCTGCGCAAGACTGCTGTCTATCCTGAATATCTTTTTCTCCCAAATACCTATGAGTTTTTCAACCCATATTTTATCACCTCCAAGAGCTAACTGTCAATTTCCTTGGCAAATTTGAAAAAGTTACTTGGAGAAGGACACACAGTGCTGGACACTGCACAGAGGCACTAGAGACTCGCCTTAAATTACTGCCTTAGCGTTTGCAACCAGGCAAATCATATGATATGCATATCTAGGTGAAGAAATAGTTCTAAGCTCTGCTGCATTGTTTCTGGATCAATCCTGTCTTAGATGCGACCAGGTATGAACAGTGTGTTGAAGAGCTCAGGGCCACCCGTGCAGACTGTCCTGCGCTGCTGTTCCTGTCAGTGAAAGGGCGGTAGTAGTCGACACCTTTAGAGAGACACTTGAAGATAAATAGCATTAATATCTGTGAGGTGTTCAGGCACTTTGGTGAGGAAACTCAGCTAAGTGCTTGGTTGGTGAATAAACTGCTTTGACCCTACTCTTTGCTCACTGTTCTCCAATTGTTCTGACTATCCTTAGCACATAGCACTTTCTCCCAGCGGTGAAGAAGAAGCTGGCTTTGCTGAGATATATATTATGCATGTTAACTGACTGTCCCACAGAAACCTCGGCTGGAAACCAGAGTCCTGAAATTTCAGGCAGAATCTGGTATGCCACCAGGCTTATTCTACAGTCTTTGCTGGACTGGTTTCCAGATAAGTTATACGCTGGTTTGTGATGCTGGAGTCATAAAAATGATCACCAGATAAACAGGAAATTCTTTTGAAAATGTGGCTTTGAAGTAAAGCTTAGTTTGTCATTTTTTTAATTGGCAACAATGATGCGCATGTGAGACCTTTGGATGGAAGTTTCTCTAGGAACATACGGTATTATTAACAGTAATTGCACTTTTATTGATAGCATGATACTTCATCTGTCAGAAATGGATTAATGTTGTTGAAGCGAATTCAATACTATCCTAATATACATACTAGATGCATCAGGGTCCCTTCCCTTCTATCATCTTTTTTCTCATTGTGTCGTTGCTATTTTTCTAGCTTTTGCTGAGACGAAACTGAGCAAATTAAACACTTCAGAAAATAAACTACCGCATACTTTTCTTCTACCTTGGTGCTATTCCTTGGCCATTGCTCAGAACCATGATTCATCTTCAGAAAGTAAACACATAATAATATTTTTTTTTCTGATAGAGTGACATACATAATCATCCACCTACATATGGACCAGATGGGACATACCCTACAGCAACAATAAATGAGAAAGAAACAATTGATAGATTTGTTGATTTTTTTTCTACTTTTTATGGAATATATTGTGGCATTCTGAGCATTGAGGTCAATGTCAATATATTCTTCTGTTCACTGGGAACCTGTGTTACAGTTAGAAAATTTAACCAGAACACTTGATTTACTTAAGACCATAATATACTAATGTAAATATTAATAATCCATTCATAAATCATCTGAAGATATTCTCCTGTAAAAGCTGAGGGAATCAAATGTGGTCATAAAATTTATATTACAGTTTCCTCCACAAGAGTACCATCTTTGTTATTAGTATCAGAAACCATAAGCTGAAACCTGTATAAAATCTGTCTTCGAATATCAGGATATATGTTTTCTTTTTGAACTTCTGGTTGAAGCTAGTTTCCAGAAGGGGGTTTTTTGTGTGTGAATTATCAGTAATTATAAGTAAAGAAAGACAAATTCTCATTTAAAAAATTATCTATATGCATATAAAATGGAGAAAAAAAATTTTTAAAAAGCCATTTCGATTTAAAAGCTCTGTTCTCAGTGAGACAGATTTGACGTTGGAAGAGGTGAAGAGAAGATCCCTGAAACCATTTATGCTCAAACTGTACTGACAAGTAGGCTAGGTGCTCCCAGAGCAGAAAAGCTTCTCTACTGAAGTTTTCCCACAACTAAGGAAATTCACAGACGTCAGTTATATTAGCATTCCACTTCTTCCAATAAACAGACTAGCATTAATGGACCGATGTGAAGCTTAGGATATGTCCTTCATGTGAAACAGTAAACTTTCCACAGCCAGCTGCCCTGAGCTCTGGGTGGAGCCTCTAGGCTAAGCAGATGAACATGGATTTCAATATCACAATTTGGGATGTGAAAGCCTACATTCTAACTAAAGCCCACTTCAGTCACTTAAGTTCTTTTATGGCCCTGCATATTTCAGACAGTTAGAACAATTAATTAGATAACTTGCATTTTCTAACTACTGTAAAACAATTCATGTTTTGGGTGACTAATTTTAGAACAACCAAGTATGCATTGCTTACTATAAGCTATCTGTCAAGTTTCCAGAGTTCAAACATTTCACAACTATTCTCTGGAAAAGAAAAAAAAAAATGTAGATGGAATTATTCAATTTAAAGTATAGAATTGTGTTTTTCACCCTCTATTGATTCAATCTTATTTTATATGAATAGCCATGCTTTCTAATTAAAACAAGTGACAACTCTTACAGTGTTCTTGTATGTGTCAATACATCTTAGATCTACATGATCTGAAATTGAAAAACTATTTGTAACATTAATCTTTACGTACCATATTTTTGTTTCTGTAGGCAAAAATAATTCGACTAAAAGTGTTTAGTACAGAAAGCACAAAATTGCATGGCTTCCTTTGCTAATAAATGACTAATTGGTCATTCATTCATTCATTCATTCACTTTATATTAATTGTTAAAAGATTAATCATGATGAACTAACGTATTATTAATATTCACATTATATGTGTATCCATGGAAGTTCCATATGGCGATTAACGAATGTACCATTATTTTAAAGTTAATTATTGTAGCATTAGGAGTAACTATGAAGAAAGGATCCAGGACCTTTTTTTTCCCATTATTTTTCTTTTGAAATAATTCTATATTTTATCATATTAGAAAAGCAAATCCATGTAGAGAAAAGAGAGGATCTGGAGTTATTTCATTTTATTTCCCTAGTTTCTTTCATTTTTCAGCTTCTATTAACAACTTTTTTAAACGGCAGATATCAAAGTCCAATCATTCTGAGAAGCAACCACTGTCTACTGTGAAAATTAACAGTTCTCAACTTCTCCAAAGTTGTAATGAAGAGCAGAAGAAAATTCTAAATTCTATTATTATACTGCAAAATTCTACTATTATATTAAAAAAGAAAAAGTCCAGCAATTTATGAGATCCATAGATAAAATAAATAAATAAATCTATCTAGTTAAGTCATCTTTATGGTTCTTTTTTTGCCTTAGCCTTGTTTAAGAAATCAGATCTTCAGTATTCATGATGTGTGTTCTTTTGCTTTGAATTTCAAAGATATATGCTTATTCAATATTCAGTTTGTGTCTGTGTGTGTACATACATGCATACACATACATACACACAGGTCCTTCAGGTATGGTGAACAGTACTATTTAATTTAAAACTTTGACAATAATTCCAGTTAAAATTTCAGTTATGGGCAACTGTATTAGGTTTTAAATGACTGGAATTTTTCAATAAATTTTCACTTACAACAATGTGATGATAAAAAAAAAGAAGTTAGAAAAAAAATTTATGCTGTCAGTGATAAGAAAAATCTAAGAAATCATTAGGCTTATTTAAGTCACAAGATATTTAAATTGTATTTTTTTTTCTTAATATATTAGGATTATGATGTTTGGGCATTGTGTCTGCAGATCATGTGCACACTGCTGTGTGAGCACCACCTTAGTTACTGGCAGATTTTTGCTTTGTGCACATCTGCATAAAATTCTCAGTGTTTGTTGACCACTACAAGTATCCTTCCACAACACATGAATCCTTGAATTTTAGGCTTTATAACATTAATTTTGAGACATCTCTTTAAATAAATCCAGTTCATCTGTGGTCTGAGTCAGTCGTCCCGTTAAAAAATTCATTTGATATTGTTTTTGAAAGAGCCTGAAGAGCAGACTTTCGTAAACAGATACGTCTGAAAAAATAAGATAAGCAGTAGTTCAAATTGCTTGTTAATAAGACTTAATGTCCTATTCCGGAAGGTTGTTAGATCACAGTCTTAGATCAATGGAATCTAAACTTTGCTTGGGTACTTTCCTAAATCATTTTCATTCATCTTCACAGGAAAATGAAAAAAGATTCTTAACTTTGAAATCAATTTAAACTCTCATACTAATACTTCAGTGACATTTCCATGGGTTTTTTCTCACATCTTTGAAATCAGTTGTGTTTAAGACCACAGGATCTCTTGAACTTATTTCCTTGATTTCAGGAAGCACATATTTTTTGGACTGCGATTTAAGAAGAAAAGAAACATCCTTGGAACACAAAATATTGATGCATAAAGTGTTAACAAATATGTTAAAAATCTAAATTAATTATGAAAGTTCATGCTGGAAACATTCCCATACTCAAATCTCAAACATAGTGTAGGAAACTTGTTAAGGAAGACATCTATATCAAACATTGCATTAACCAACTTTTGGAAGGAAAAAAAAAAATTACTCCCCATCTGACAGTTGTGATGATGCTGATCAGTAACCAAGACTGCAGACTGTTGGTTGATGCTGAAGTTAAATGTGTATGACAGAAATAGCAGCAGTGATGGATGGCTTTGGATCTGCTGAACTGACAAAATGCTACAATGCTTAGGATGCTTGGTTGTCAGTAAAAACAGGTAACATAGGGACATGATACTTGAAGTCTTTACACGACATAATATGAAATGATGGTCAGCACTGAACCTTGACTACTTGACATTAACAGTGTTAATTTATATGTAAGAATATGCCTACCACAGCTGTGCTACAGGTCATTTGTTGAAATATCAACATGGAGTACAAACTAACATATGGAAGTTGAAGCTGATGCAGCTACAGACACATGAAACTCAAACTTTTGCACTGGCGACTATGTACAGTGGGGCTTATCTGTGTCCTTCACATAACGTAGAGGAAATAAAGAGAAAAAAAAATCAGGAAGATAAACCAGCAAAATGTGGCAGCTCATAGAATATCATCCCATGTGTACGTTGCTTTTGTAACTCGAATCACCATTTCTGTTCATCCACCCTTAGTGTTTTCATTGCATTAGCATCCCATAGCTTCCCATCAAACTGTTTTTTTCCCATTCTGGTCTTACTGTACTTTTCTACTCTTTTCTTTCTGCTAAAGTAATCTCCTGCAAAATAAATCCATCAAGTTAGTTTAGGAAGTAAAAAGATTATTGCCTCCATTTGTGGGTCACAACCTTTTTCCTTACTTGGTCTGTCTATTATTAAGACTGAAAGCCCTTTGGAGAAGATCCCTTTGCTATTTTGTACAATGTCTAGCAGATATGGTTCCCATTTTTAACCTAATCTTCTAGTAACATCATAGTGAATAATAACAAAATCAGTATGTTAAGCTACCACGGAAAATGGTTTCATCTGCGCTGTTGAGTTGGATGGATTCAAGGCCAAACCTGAATTACATCCTTCTTCTTAGATATGACCCCAGTGCAAGCTCTGAGCTGACCCACCTGTCTTTCCTGAAGGAAACTTCAGGTTTGCACTTGCCTTGGGATGCTTGCACTTGCCTGACAGAAAGGGAGGCACCCTGTACAATTTCCAGCAATTCCCTCTTGCAGAACAGTGGTTGAGAGGGCAATCTAACGTCCCTCCTATTATTTGTCATTCTAATATGCTACCTTTATTCTATAGAATGGGATTCACGCACATGACTTCAGCTGTAAAAGAGTTGAATGTCAAGAACTGCATCTTCTGTGGTAAAGAGAGACAGATACGTCCAGAAGATGATTCAATCCTTCTTACTTAGACACCTACTTCAGGATGCAACAAATTTCTTCTGGAGACACCTGGCTCACTCTTTAAAACTAGAAACCTGTTTTATTCAAAATCTCCATAAATAATTTTACTCTACTTTTATTTTCCACCCAGCAGCCACATTTTTCTTTCTCTTTCCTATATAGGTGTAATCAGTGTATGTTAAATTAGACTGAGATTTTTATTTTTTCATAATTTCTCTGAATATATTTATTATGTTTAAATTTCAGTGGTTAATCTGATACACATTCTTGTTTGTGGGAGGCAAAAGTATTTGTACTTACCACTAAATTCTGACTTTGTTGAAATCTTTTTTATTGCTTGAAGAAATGATCATGGTTTTTGTAAATATCTGTAAAATCTTATCTTATTCTTACCTAGCAGTGCTTTAAAAATTAGGTGGAGACAGAGTATGCTTTTAAGATAAACCTATCTGACTTTTATCACTGATCCACTTTCTCGTTCCCAGACTTCATGGTGGGAAAATGTCATACTTCTCAGTCACCTTAATACTGATTCAAATCAGCAAGAAACAATTCTGACCTATTGATTGCAAAAAGAAAATAAATGCAAATATGTACTGTTCGCTAGGTATGAGGACGGATAGTATTGATACTACAAGTGAGGAAATTAATTTTTAAGTTTAAAACCCAGCTTTTGAAAGAAAAATAAAAATAAAAGTTCAGAGATCAAAACAATAGGAACCCCAGATCATTCCATGAAGTAGTAGATAGAAAAAGAAGGTGAAAGAATAGAAATGGAGAACAGTAACAGGAAAACTAATAGAAAAACAGATCCAATGTACTTGCATTGATTTTTTGTGATTGCTGTTTATTAAAATGCAGTGGATACAGATTATCTTTCTTTCAAATGCTCTGTATTTATTATTGCTTCATTTGCCTTGAAATGGTAACTGCAGGCACTTAAATAAGTGGATTCCAACGCTGCCTAGTTTCATTCTACCATCCTTGTCTGTGATAAGTACCCCTGTAGAAATGTTATTTTGAAACTTCTTTAAGCAATGTTTCTCTGTTAACCATAAGATCTTTCTTTGTATGTCTTCTGTAGTGCTTGCACTACCTATATTGTCTTTCTTACTCTAAAGAGAAAATTTTCTAGTATAAAAAGTTGCTGTACTTCTGGAAACAACTTTTACTTTGATTTCTTTTTAATTTGCATTTTTTAATTAGGTATTCTAAGATACGGCATAATCACTGGCTCTGACACAGACTTCCTAGGTGACCATTTGCACAAGTCCATCCAAGTTTTGGCCTTCTAAGTAAATTGAAGTTGGCCAGGCATGTTCCTGGGAACCGAGGCCCTCTGACATGGAACACCCATATCTGTGCTAATAGGATAGGGTTTTTTCTCCCAGGCAGGGTAGCTGTTTGCAGACTGTCCATTGGGAATGGTCCCTGGACTTCCCTAACCCCCAAACTGAAATCATAAAATGTTTTGTGGAGTGTTGTATTAGCCAAAATTTTGCCAGAAACTGCTCTGGCAGGAATGTTTCCAGGCACAGCTTAATTTACCAGTAGAGGTGTATCTTTAAACTCTGTACACCAAATTTCTAAAACTATCAGCATACAGATGGGTATACATTACAGTTGTAAGAAATTTTACAAAATGAAAGGTAGGTAAGTACATGCCTATGAAAATCCCACTAAATACCTCGTTGTATTACCTAATTGCATCTTTAGATCGTTATGTGCATTTTAAAATGTCTGCCTGTAAAACAGAATTTATAGTTCCTCCCTTGCTTGTCTTGCAGCTCTCGGAGAATGACTACCCTGCAGTCTGTAGCTATGGGCTAGAAACACACGTATTTATGCAGGCTCCCGGACAGGTTTTACAGCCAGTGCTGAGCTCTGTACTATGACAATACACTAATTATACACCAGCTAGTCAATTAAAAACTTGCTTAGCTATGTCTATGAGTGGCATTGATGATACAGATGTCACACCTATAGAATCAGGATTGTCTCTCTAGGGTAAGGAAGGTAGGTGCTACTTCTTTACTCAGACAAACTAGAAATTTACAGTCCAGCACCTGTGCTGTCAGAATTATTCTCTCCCATAGAAAGATCTGTTGTTTTCTTTCAAGTGGTTGTGGACTAGTTAATGCTGCTGTTGATTAACTACTTTCTGTTGGCCAATTGCAGGTGTAAATTCACCTAGAAAACCCTGCAGTGACAATCTGGAAATTCCCCACTTTCTAATCGCAATTTCAATATTACGATCTTTTGTTGACAAGAACTAAAAGAGATATTTCATTTTAGTAGTAGTGCCCTAATTGCTGAGTCATTACGATATGTATTTTTGCTATATATGAAGTTTCGTTATTTTTAATAATTTCAGCTTATTTATAATTGACTTAAAACACTCCTTTACTTGCATTGTAGTTCTAAATGTGTTTTTTCCTGATGTGTTCCCACCCTAATGACTTCAAGATCTTAATTCAGGAATGTAGTTAGACTACTTCTCTGAAGGCTTGAAAAGCACCAAGAAATGCCTGATGGATGTATCATGTTTGATACATGAATTAAGATATATCGAGAGATCTCCATAATGAACACAAATGCCATTTGCATTAATTTCAGAGTGAACTATCATGCTTACAAACAGTGTTGCATTTTGTTGAAGTGGTAATTTCATAATTCTTAGCGATGGTACACTCATAACAGCACAAAGATACTGTGCGGTGCCTTTACTAGACGGGAATAGCTATATGATGCTACTGAGTAGTTTGCCCTCTTTTCTTTCAAATTAGAAGGAAAGGAAAACACAAATACACAGAATCCCTAACGAAAGCAGGAATGCAGTAATGGTGCAGACCTTCTGCTGAGTGCTCCTTCTGCTTCCTGTTGCGTGGCATCTCCTATTCTGTGCATGTTGCCTAAGGCAATGCCAGTCTTACTGTTTTCTAGCTCTTCAATGATTCTGCCCTACTCTGCTTCTTGCACAGAAAAAGTCATATGGGCTTAGGCATTTTTCCTACATTTTTTCAGCAGTTTAGGCTTTATCAACAATGTTCAAAAACTCGAGCGCTTAGTTTACAGGACAGTCAGGTTAGATCAATACTGCTAAATAAAAGAAGACAAAGGACCAATACCCATCCCTGTAGGCAAACAGAGTGAAGACTATTGCAACTATAGTACTTAGGATGAGCAAACGTGTTGTGTCCACACCATGGAGCACTCTGTTCTGGAGTTCCTCTGGGCCCGATGTGGTGTTGCTATTGCGCTGACACCAATCCATGAGTTTTGTATGTCTTAACAACTGCTTTAAACAGTGCAAGGGCTTAAAAAGGCTGGCATTCCCATAGCAGGAAATTGAAAAAAGTGTATTGCATGCCATGCGACGTGGCATCAGGGGATTTGCAGGTTGCTGAGAGTACAAAGTTTCCCAGGATAAAGATGTAGAACAGCTGTGGCTGGAGAGAGCTGCAGATGAGACAGATTTACCCTGGACTGTCTTTTGAGAGACATCCCTGAGATTAAATATCCACTGATCTCTGCTTGGTGTTATTTTGAGGAGAGCTAGTTGGAGCAGTCCAGAATAGAGCCAGAAGGTGAGCTAACAGCTAAACATGAAGACACAGAGCAGACACTTCCGTTATTCAAGATTTTGTCCTAGACCTGTTTTATTTAGGAAGGTAGCCATACATCTTAGACTGCAAGTGTAGGGTCAGGCATGGGATTGAGGCAGTATATTTTTGCCAAAAATGCTTTGGTGAAGGCCTGGAGTTGAACAATGAAACCTGGCCAAGGAGAAAGATGAGGCTTATTCACCTGTCAGCATGTGCCTAGGTCTGCTTCTGTTCTGTGAACAAGGTTGGTGATGCTGATCACGCAGAGTTCTCCGGCCTCTTCTATCAGCCCTTGCAGCAATGTTACATCATTGCTGCTGGACAAGCCCTTCCCAGAAGGTCTGACATCATGTAAAACATTGGCTCTTGAGATGTGCAGGATGTCTGCGGTTAGTCTCAGAGCAATGGTTGTCTTGCAGCATCTGAATTACAGGTTGCCTGGATGAGCAATGTCACCATGTAAAGTCCAGGGTATGTCATGACTTTAATCTGAGGAGAAGGACAATTCCCTCTCACATACGACTGAGAAAATAAGGAGGGGTATTGCACAAAGTTCACAAAGTCTGATATGTATTTGTCAGCTGTACTGATTGATTGTATTAGGCCTATATTCCTCTGTATAACTCCCATGAAACTGAGATAGAGAAATATGCCTCAGGAAAGTATTTCTTTGAATTAACAAAATCTTACAGAATTTCTCTTTTGTTTTGTTTTTTGGGTGGATTTTTTTTGTTCCAAGACAAATACAGCAAATCTATTCAGCCCAAGTACTTCTGTAAAGAGCGAAAAAAGGCTCAAGGAAACAAAGGAAACAGTCATTGACTCAAATAGCTCATTGTATTTAATATAGCTTTTTCACTAGGGTTTTTTTTTTCGTATTTCTAGGAAGATTTACCCTTTAAAATTACTTCTTTGTTTTCACTTCCTTTCAGAAAAGAAATGTTTTAGTTACAGTCAGATGTCCCTTTTGGACGACAGAAATCTTTTCAACAACTCCCAGTTGCTTGAGTCTTCTCTTTCTAACATCAATTAATTTGTCTTCTGTTAAGCACAAACCTACTTTTGTGAGTACTCTGAAATAAACCAAGCCCGCATCATATACCTGACAAGCTCTTCATGGTGTATGTTGTAAGCAGATCCAATAGTATGCAAACACCAGAACCTCATTTTGAAGATCTCAAAGGTCATTTAAATGAACACATTATTAAAGTATTTTTATGGGTTTGATTATATCTCTCTTGTGTATGTTTTTGAGGACTGAAGAAGGGGGTCATAAAATATTGCTTCAAAGATAATTCCCTCGTAATTCTGGGAGTGTCATCATAGCATTTACAACAAATGAGTAATGGAGAAGAAGAAAAATGACAGTGTAAACAACTTGGAACGTAAATTTAATTTAAAACTCATAGTTCATGAGTTCTTCAACCACGTAGTTCAGTGGCCAAAAAGAAATAATTCATATCTAATCCTTATTGGTATTTTTCCTTTGTTTGTGTTCCTGTCATGTAAGTTCCTTGGGGCAGGGAATGTTTGTGTATCGTCTAGCGTTGTAATAATTTAGTCTGGATTTAGAGCATTTGGGTAATGTCTTAAAACAAAAATAATAAACATAGTCCTACTTTGATATAGATACACAGAGACCACTGCTAATTTGCAAAGTTTTTCCAACTTAGGTTGGCTACAATCTTCCCATAGTTGCAGTAATATCACAAGATGGGAGCAAGTGTGGGAATGGCAATGAGAAAACTTTGAAAATTTGGCTATACGATAATAAGTACCTGTAGTCTCCACTGAAAGGTTCAAATATTTGATGCATGGCATGGCAAAAACACTCTTTGTTACCTAATCCAGAGGGAGCAAGGAGTTAACCAGACTTTGATGTCCCACTCTGCTTCCCTCAAGTAAATAACAGAAGAGTTTGATCATAGGCAGAAGAGAAAACACTTTTTGGAATTAGCATCCTGCTACCAACTATCATACAATGGGTTTTACCCTAAAATAAAAATGCATTTTCTATGTATTTTCTGACTAACAATGACTTCTGAACTATAGCCTTGAATGAGTGAGAAGACCTCAAGAGCATTTCTTCTTTTTTCCTTCAAGTCATACCATCACTTACACATACAGGCATCAAAATCTGTCATTTTTCATTTTGAGAACAGCATTACGAATGAAATATGTAGCTAAGTAGCTCAGTTTTCTCAGCATCGATTGCTCCTTCCCTCCTGGTTGTAATGAGAATTGCTTTTGATGATTATTAGGATGGCGTTTTGCAAAGGCACTGGCATGAATACTTTCATGCTTTCATGAACTCTTCTTTTTTTGGATCTTTGACAGCAGGATTACACTGATTAAATGTATCTGCTCAAAGTAGGTCAGAGGAATCCTGCCCTAAATGTGGAGAAATTTTAACTGTTAGTACAAGGGATTCTGGGATGACTGTTCATACTGAAATAAAATCACATGAATCCCAACTTTCTTGCCTTTTTGAAGAGGGGAAGAAACTCTGATGAATTTTTTCGCCTTGCTACTGCGTAGTAATTTCTTATGAAAACATTTTTCTCCATTAAAAAAAAAACCGCAAATCCACAGTGTGGATTTAAAAGCAATTTATGCTTTTAAAGCAGTACTACACCCAAGTGTTCTGCAAACATTGCATAGCTGCACAGGAAGACAGAACATGATCATTAGTATACTGTCACATCTCCTCTTATATGTCTGACTGCCAAATTCTTCATATGGACAGAAGTCGTGGAGAATACATGAGTTATGATGCACTTCTGCTTCATTCCTAAAACATCCAGAGCTCTTTCCGATACGTTGCGAAGAAATTCAAAGGCATTACTATAGCTTCCAGGAAATATTCTTGTCTCTAGAACACAAAATGAAAACCAAAGAGAAACAAGAGGCAGCGTCTCTGTTGTAAAATACAGTCTGAGTTGCAGTCTTGTGCCCTTAAGACACATTTTGTCTTCTTACCTGCCGAGCACACAATGAGCACCCAGCATAGTGATTAGGACCTCATGTCAGAGGCAAAAGGAGTTCTGGGATCTGCCTCAAAGAATGTGTATGTATTTTACATTAAAATTCTACTTTCTTTATCTGGAAATATCTTCACTCAACAAAGCACAAGACAAATTCCCAGATAATTTCTCTAGGACAAAAACTCCTGGGGAGGAGTTTTCAGGCTAATTCTTTGGAAATCAATGGAAAACTGGAGTTACGAGCTGAAGCAATTTGTTTTAAGCCTTTGCCTACACACCAGAGCAACTTCAGCATAAAGAAGAGTCCTTATTGGGTGTGAGAGCTGTGGTCTTGGGCAAAATTTATCTACTGCAATACATCAGTTAAACAAATGGAGACAGTCCAGCGGAGGGCTATGAGGATGATGAGGGGACTGGAGCACCTCTCCTATGAGGAAAGGCTGAGGGAGCTGGGCTTGTTCAGTCTGAAGAAGAGAAGGCTGAGAGGGGACCTTATAAATGCCTAGAAATATCTTCACGGTGGGTGTCAAGAGGATGGGGCCAGATTCTTTTCAGTGGTGCCCAGCAACAGGACAAGGGGCAACAGGCACAAATTAAAGCATGGGAACTTCCACCTGAACATGAGGAAGAACTTCTTCACTCTGAGGGTGCCAAAGCACAGGTTGCCCAGGGAGGTTGTGGATTCTCCTTTTCTGGAGATATTCAAGACCCCCCTGGACAAGGTCCTGTGCAGCCTGCTGTAGGTGACCCTGCTTCAGCAGGGGAGTTGGACTAGATGACCCACAGAGGTCGCTTCCAATCCCGAACATTCTGTGATTCTGTGAAGTATTCAAAAAAGCATGTAAGCTTCTACCTAGCTTGCCATAGAAATATTCAGTTGTAGCTAAGTCCTGTGAACTACATATTCCAAGGTTTGTATTAGTGCTTAGGCCAGGCAAACAGGTTTGAGTGGACTATAAATCTGAAATATTTTAGCTATTACACAGGAAGATTTCACTGTCTTAAATTACAGCAAAATACTATAATTTAGCGGTCCTAGTTATACAAAAATCTTTCATACACTGGTTCCTCCCTGTATGTTGTGTTATCTCTTTTACTAGATACAGGGAATTCATAGTTCTGTGAATTTCTAGAACTTTGTACAGACTTCAGAAATAACAAAAAGAACTGTTTTATTTCTGGCATAGTACTTAAGAGTTTGGGGTTTTTTTGGTTTTGTTTGTTTGTTTGTTTATTGGTTGGAGGAGTTTTTCCTTTTGCCATAATTTGCAGATATTTAGTAATATAAATTGTAATATTAAATTGGGATATGTCTTCTAAAATGCAAAATAATTTTAGAAATTTATGCATTTAAATATTATTTCCTACATTACACCTATCCTAACACAAGTCTGGCTGATTTTAGTTTCTTTTTCTTTGTTCATTTCCCCTCTTTTTACTGAAAGAATTTTCCACATTTTATTCTTTAATTTTGTGCTTTTCATACACGACCAATCATGTGTTGGCTTCTGGCAGTAATCATATTGCCAATGGATCTTTTCCCAAATTCATGTCAAGTGTGACTTACTAGGATTTTTCATTCATTTAACTTTTTAAACGTCGAGAACGCTGGTAAATGAAATACTAACAACATTTCATTTACCATCCACTTTGAGCAGATTTTAACAGCCTCATGGCCAGTGAATCAATGGAGGTCTGTCTAGCAGTAGGATGGAAACTTTGAGCTAAACTAGGTTAACAAATACATAAAACATAGTAAACAAACTGAACAGCAAAATTTTAAACTCAAATAGAAAAACTGCAACTGTGTCAATGTAAAAAGATCCCATCTGTCATTTTTGTATTTTCACAAGGCAGATGTTAGGTTAAAAGACTTTTGCTCTTTTCTAACCCTGGAAATGAAGTGAGTACTTCCATTAGATTTTATGTAACTGAGCTTTTGTTTATTGTATATTATCATTTATAAAACAGGTGCTCTAAACTATGCCTTTGACACCTTTGCATTGTAAAATTGCATGGAAGAGGAAATATTTTACCTACCTCTCACTAGTTTTATGTAAGTATCTGCACTGTTTACTTATGTACATAGTGTGGTCACAAGATCCATTGTAACTGCAAGATTGGGCTGGATTATGAGGTTGTCTGGCAAGTATTTGCTGATCTTGATATACACTGGAGTCAATTACCACACACATAGAGTATGCAAACTACTGTGAGGTCTAAGAGAGATAAAGAAAGAGAAACTGAAGTGGTCTTGGCAGTCAATCTTCTGGTATCATGGAAAGGAAACAACAGAAGACATTGGAGGATGGATAGTTAGTGAAGAATCGAAGGAGGTTTTTGAAAATCTTGGACTTCATCACAGACACAGAAAGGAAAATGTATTTCAGATGGCACACAGCTCCTCAAAGGGTAGAGAGTGAATGTTTCATCTTCTATCTAGGTGACACAAAAATGCATCAAATTAATAACAGAATGGAGAGACATCAATGAAGCGAATGTAGTTCAAATCAACATGTCATGAACAAATCAAAACAATGACCAAAAACATGAAGAAAAGACATTTTTTCAGTTCCTTACATGTCAAATAGAGGTAACGAGCCAGAAATGCTGGAAATTCTCATTGAAAAGAATAAATTTTACACAACTGAAACAAGTGAAATTTGGCAGAATTATTCATATCACTGGAATACTAAAATCACCTGTTAAAACCTGCTTGGGAGGGACAGAATAGCTAAAAGAGGAAGATGTTATGAAGGTGTTGTTGGCCCCCAGAATCAAAAGATATTGAGCACCAGAGGCATGCCTCTGTTCTCTGTAATCTGTGACTGAAAGGCACAGACGTACCTGTCTTCTGGGCTTTTCAGTAATGCGTGCAAGGGCGAAGGGGAAGAAGGAACATTGTAGAGAATTTCAGTCTGGGAGATCTGTATAAAAGAAATTCAAACAATGGAACAAGTAGCCCAGGAAGATAGTGGAGTCTCCATCCCCATAGATATCTGAAACTCAAGTGGACATGGTCCCAGGAAACCTGCTCTTGATGATGCTGCTTTGAGCAGCATAATGAGACGAGATGATCTCCAGAGATGCCTTCTGATCTCAGCTACTCTGCGATTCTGTAAAAATCAATGAAATCCAGCAGTTCAAAGTTACTACTACTAATAACTCTACAACTGAGCATGGCAGAAGAAGTGGATATGACACAAGGATATGGATACATAATCTTGTTACAGGATAACTGTGAGACATCAGTGCGATACAACTTCAAAACTGGGAAACAATACATTAAAGTGTACCAATGGCTGCATTTATGGTAGATATGGGGAAGTATTAATATCATTTTACATGTATACCTCAGTTTCAGTTCTAATCAAGAAGGATAAATTAAGCATCACACAGAGAAAGCCTCTTAAACATGACTGTCTTTCCTAAAACTGGCTAAGTTTTCTGTTAAAGACATAAAGAGAATAAGCCCCACCATGGCAAAAACCTAAGTTAAGGAAACAGGCGTAAATTCGGGTTGGAAATATGAAGCAGACTTGTAACTAATAGAAAGGAGAACTCCTGAATAACTTTCAGGAGAGTGTCAGGAAAAAAATCCGTTTTAAAATGATGCTTTATGAGCTGATGTGTTATGGATGCTATTTACTGGCAATAGCGTGGAGCTGGACTCCAAGACCTGTTTTCAGGAGCTAAATACATAGATTATTTCTAATGGCAAAATACCTTACATTCAGGAAAAGATAATTTTACTTTGGATGTGAGAATAATGGATAAAAACTGCATAATCACTGGAATGGTTTAGGAATTTCTTCTTTTGACTTAAGCTTGTTTATTATTGCTTACTGTGGCTAAGCTTTTTCACATACATGCAGGTAAGCAAGGAAAAGACCAATCAGTAATATGTATGCTTATTTTTTGAAAAAACTATTTGCACAAAGTTAAGGATGAGCATAGCTGATTTGGAAGACAACGGAATCACAGAATCACAGAATGTTCAGGGTTGGAAGGGACCTCTGTGGGTCATCTAGTCCAACTCCCCTGCCGAAGCAGGGTCACCTACAGCAGGCTGCACAGGACCTTGTCCAGGCGGGT
>Ga0065711_1028541_pt1 | contig 40609 bp, 25 predicted proteins | sample Hoacrofraction12_FD_59098 | JGI IMG/M metagenome (GOLD analysis project Ga0065711, IMG submission 59098) | Hoatzin crop microbial communities from Cojedes, Venezuela - Epithelial fraction 12 v2 (version 2) | ecosystem: Host-associated > Birds > Digestive system > Esophagus > Crop | place... | reverse complement strand
GGAGAGGAGAGGAGAGGAGAGGAGAGGAGAGGAGAGGAGAGGAGAGGAGAGGAGAGGATTTACTGAAATAGCATGGAGAAGGCCACTGAAGTGTTGACTTCACCCAAACAAGTTTTTTTTAAGGTTTTACCAGCAAAAGTGCAACATTTAGCGTACTGCTATCCAAAGGCCAACAAAGTGTCAGAATGCGGCTTGCTATATGTGCTTGATTTCATTTTAATGTGTAATGCATCCTAGTTTTCTTTGTGGTGCTTTGCTTTGAAGTACAAAGCTGGGGATTCAGATGCTTGGTGAGACTGCAGCAGGTCCCCAGGTGTGCCAGGAACGAGAACTGCCTATGGTGAAAATAGGCATCAACTCCACTAGACCGAATCAGCTGCATGGAGTTCCCAGTTCCTTACATGCTCTGCCAGAAAGCAGGAAGAAGAATTGCAATGTAATATTTCTATATCAAGTAATAATTCTTGTTGTTTTCAGAACATTTTAAACTTCGATTGCTGATGTTTCTAAAGGTTTCTCCCTGGTATAGTCTGCAAGCCTGTGTAGGTCTATTCACATAGGAAATGGTTCAGTTATGTGCTGAGTGAAACAGGGTGTGCAAATTAGGTTTTTTATTTACAAAGGCTGCTGGCATAGTACTGTTAGGAAAGGAGGGGAACATGGAGTCACACAGGATAGGGGACTAGTGTTCTCTAATGTTGATGGCAAAACTACCATATGTTTTAAAAATAAATTACAAGAACATTCTTAAAGTTGAAAACAAAAAGCATTAAGTTTGCCAGGAATCTCAAGGAAAGAATATGTTATGATCATGTAATCAAAGCTTATGTTTTAATAAAGAAGCCATTTTATGTGCTTTAATTGTAATTTGAATCTATTCCAATTATTTTTAAGATAAATTTTCCTAAATTTATTTATAAAAAAGCAAGCTTAAATATAATGAATTCCTGAATGTCATTTCCTAGCCACTGTAAAAGAAAAGACTGCGTCAATCCACCTCAGGGCTGGGAAAGGAAGAGTGCCTTTTCATCTCAACCAAAGACGATTTGGAAGAATATTTCCTAGGCAAAAAATGTTTCAAAATTATTTTAGATTTAATAAGGAAATGTCTGATTTTACAAACTTAAAAGATTTATGTAAATATTTATTTAGTTTTCTTTCATAATGCTTTTTTTATATATACCATAATAATTATCACCAATGTGGTACATGTTACTGCTATTGAAGGCCTGTTGGGTAATATCAAATAATATAACAACAATTTAAAATGAAAAATATGTGTTCAAAGGCAATTTTAAGATTCTAAAATGAAATGCAAAGTTGTTAAATGTAAAATTTTAAGATATAAATTTAAAATTTTTAAAAAATGAAAAATCTAAAATTTTTTTTACACAAATTGAAAGGAAAATAAATAGTGCAACATCAATTTCTGGTAAGAATGGAAATTCTGGACACCTCTAGGCAAGATAATGTCTGGTAAAATGAATAACACTTTGGTTTCTGTTTGCCTAACCTTTGAGATTTTTCAGTATTACCATGGGAATAATTTATATTACAGTCCACACTGCTACAGGAAGGAATTCACAGATTACTTGTGTATCTGTAAATTATATCCTTATGAATTTGAGCATAAGGCTTTAGGAATAGAGTAGATTTTTTATATGAAGAAGACACAGTGTGCATGATATAAGCCTGAGAAGGAAGGCAACCCAAAGGACAAGTTAGGGATTGCATGTGAATATGAACGCAGTGCAATTTTTAGAGTGAAGGCAGGGGCTAAGAAGTAGGCTGGGAAATAAGAGTGGACATCAGAGTCAGGGTGGAAGCACTTCCAGTGCTTTGCAGAAAATGTCAAAGAGTCTGGATTAGATGTAGAACTGGATAAGACGATAACAACAAAGGTGAGGATAAACTACCTTAGTAAAACCCCAAGCATTCACAGAATCACAGAATCACAGATTCCCCGTCACTTCTGTCACTTGTGGAAGAATCTGTTTGACTTTCTTGACAGAGAATTTGAAAATTGGCATTGGAGGATGGTCAGATTAATGTTCTGACTGCCAGGAGACCATAGCTTTCTCCTCCCTTGTCCAGGGAGATTTCAGTGTCTCTGCCTCTGTAGATGAAGGAATGTCATCCTGAACTACCTTTCCATCATTTATGTCTGGGGATTATGAAGGAACAGGTTTGGATCCCTGTACCACTACTACCATTAGCAGTGTGGTAGTGTCTGATGCCATGGAGTTTAGTTAGAGACTCACAGAAAGAATGAGCTAGCTTTTTAATCAGGTATTGAAGATACCTGCCAAACAGGGCTTACTGTAGGAAGAGACGATAGAGGGAGAGAAGAAATAAGAGCCTAACCTTAACATGACTGGTGATGGTTTGATGAGTTTTGATAATTACCCCTGAAGAAGGGAGAGATACTCAAGCTGCCTGTTGGGCAGCTCTCCAGCGGTTTGGAGATCTTCTGATGTATCTGTCACGTTTTGAACTCGTGCCCTGAGACCTGGGCAACTTGGTAAGCTGGCCTGCCTTGAAAAAAGAGGAAAAGCCCAGAGTGACACCACTGGAAAGTGCTGCTTCATCAGATCGATAGATTCAAAGATGACTAGGTTGTGTAGTTGTATGCAGTTTAAACATTTGTGCAGCGAGTCCACCCGTGCAGAGTATTATTGACAGCTACAGATCAATGCTAATTTTTGATCATTTTCAACCTACAAAGACCTCTTGACCCTGTTGCCACCTTAGGGGCACTTCAAGTAGTCAAAAGCAATCACAGTAGGCAGTGTAAAATCATCAGACCCTTGAAGGCTGCGCAGCCTTGCCCATGCCCAGGAGGAGGACCGAGAGGTAGAGGAAGGCAGGCACCTTGCATTATGGATGCCGCTGCCTTTGAACAGCATGAAAGACTATGCTAATTTGTTGCTAGACTTTAAGTGACTTCTGTGCTCATGAATTAAAAAATAAACAAACAAAAAAAGCAATCTGAGGCAAATCTTGACAAATACATTATTCATGATTCATGTTCGCTCATTTTATGTTTTGAAAAATGTGTTAAAACGAGGTTTTGTTTTAAATAACTTTTATCCTAATTTACAGGTTAGAAGAGTGGAATTAGCCAAGGAGTGTATCTGTGGCTGTTAACAGCTTGTGCTGCCACTGGCAGCGTGTGAAGCGTTTTGCGCGAAACAACCAAAGGTGCAGTCCTGCCTGGAGCAGCTGCTGGTGCCACACAAGGGAAGGGGACGGGGCTGCCGAAAGCGAGGGCCGTCTCCGAGGCTGGGCTCTGGGCTGCGGTGTGGGGATCGGGTCACGGTGGCTCATCACGGCTTGCCTCAGGTGTCCGTTTCTGTAGTGTTTACATTGAAAGGATGGGCCTTATAGGAGAAATGTGAGAATGCACACACTTCAGTGTTTGCTGGATTATTCTTAATTTAGTGACTGAATGAGTGAGAATGCTTTGCAGTAGGAGACAGAGAAAGGAGGGTGTGGGCTTGTAGCCCATCGGATTTCACAGTCAGTCAGTCTATGAACATCTTAATGTTCACATTAAAATTTTATTTTGTTGATTTGCTTTTAATGGTGAATGAAATCTGGACTGTTAGCAGTGTGTAAACATGGGATATATGAGTTCATGGCTTTGCAGACAAAGACTGGGAGAATATTCCAGGCAATGGTTTTGGTCCTGCGCCTGTTTAAGGCTGTGTCGTTGTCCACTGAAGCCAAAGGTACAGTGCTGTCCTTTGTAAGGTGTATTTTGCTATTTATATTTGACCATTCCAGCAGGACAATATTTCTAGGCTGAAAATGTCATGGGAGGACATCAAGTAATTCTTAAAACAAATCACTGAGACTGCCATCCATCCTCTTTTCAGCATCAGCCTTTGAGCCGAGCAGATTCACAAATGGCAATGGCAGTAGTGCAGGGGGAGAAAGCGTGGCTCCGTATTCTGGGAATATGTCCCCTGAGCTTACTTCAAAACCAAACAAAACAAAAATACATGTAAACCGTTTGCTCTTCAAGAAGTATCTGTAGGAGCCAGGGATAAAAGTCATCCCTGGAAGGAACAGTTTAGCAGTCTCCAGAGAACCCGATGAACTGCAGGCAAGGAAATCCCTCCATCCTTGTTTCATTTCAAAGTGTGGTGAGGATTGTAAATAATTAAATCTTGGGGTTTAGTGGGAAAATGGTAGAGGGTGATGAAAAATATGCCGGTTTTCTGTTCAAAAAAGAAATCAAGTGTTTTGTAGCATTGCTGTCACGAAAGCCCACCCTGATAATGCAGCTGATTAGAAAGCAGAGCCATTATTTTCTATATGTAATAATGTGTTTGTACCTTCGGAGACCCTTTGTGTAGCAGTTCAGGGACAGTAATTTAATGTCATGTGCTCCCTTCCTCCCATCCCCACCCCCGATCCATGAAATGTAAATTTTAGGCTTTTAAAAGTTCTGTTTTGAAAACCTAATAGATAACTGTCCTCATAAAAACTATTAATACAGACTGCATCCAATTGTAAAGCTAATTTTAATCATGTTTTGTGCCAACATAATTTCTGATGCCAGATTTTTATGCTAAGCATGAACTTCAATTTCAGCTCTGTTCTTTAACCTGCAGTTCATAATTTTACATTCGACTGTATAGGTTTTTTGACTATGGCAGCTTGAACGCTTCCACTTTCAAGGATCTAAGCCATAAATGTTTATTAAAAGAATCTATAATGAAATCAGTTTTGTTATTTTTTTAATGGCTGCCTTGAGTATGTTGAATGACTGAACGCACGTTGTTAATCATTAAGTACTCATGCTACAAAAAGTGTTTGATAGTATTGCCATCTAGGGGCTGAACTAAATTCTCCATACTGAAATAAACTGTAATTGAACAGGTGCTGCTATTGACAATATACATATGTTTTGGCTTTATAGCCCACATGCTTTCCATGTTTCTTATGACAAAAGATATCTCTAAATATCCCACAGCAGCCAGAGCTTTTTTATATATAATCTGTTTGAGGTGATTGCTATTTGCATTTGAGCTTATGCTTTTTTGGCAGTGATGACTGGGAATTCCTAACAAAGAATTATACTTTTTTGCATTATTAATCTTGCTAGTGTTTGCCCTGTTTAACAGAAAAAGGAATCATTTATCAGAAAAGTATGTTTATAATCTGTACTTGTGGCATCTTCAGATTTAATATTCATAATGGTCATTCAAATGCTGTGCTATATTTATCTAAAAGACTAACTCATTGTTGTGAGGAAATAACTATTTAAATATTTATGATCTAACTTTTAATATTTAAAAAAAGAAATTAATATTTCTTTAAAATTTGTTTCTGAGTCTGATAGCTTAACAAATGTTTAAATATTAAAGGATTGGAAGTGTTAGCATTTAACAACTTAATATGACTTACTGAAACAGGGAAATTGACTTCAGCTGTTTCTGCCACATGAGGGAAACTCAATTCCTGCACTCCCCTTCTTGAGATCTATATAATTAATGCAAAAACACAACTAAAAATGAGATTAAATATGTCGGTAATCAACTGAGCTGCTTTCTTCCTCACTCCTCTGATGAGACAAATCTGACCAGTCTCCTACTGAATCGTGCTCTTTGTTAGCCACAATATCTTTCGTAGCTGTTCAAAATAATACTATGGCTGTATGGCCTTCCCTCCTAGAGCTGACTTTGTGCCGAGGCTCGCTTTGCCTCCTATCCGAGCGGTTTCAGAGCTGTGTCAGATGTTGTCTGGGTTAACCTGGATGAAGCCATGACTGTGATGCCAGTGGCCCCTTCCGACCATGGCTGATGCCCCTCGGTCTGCACCCACCCGCATGCGCCTGTGCCGGGCTGTGGTCTGGCGTGGTGGCTGGTCAGCCCCAGCCCTTCCAGCCCTGGCAGAGCCCGGTGGGATTCACAGACCGCCGTGCTCCTCCTCACCACTCTCCACCAGTGTGAGGCGAGGGTCCAGTGCCCAGGGAGTGTCTAGCCCACTTGCCTGTGTGCCCATCAGCAGTCTGGCTGCTTCTCCAACCTGGAGAAACAGGGATGGCTCTTGTGAGGCAGCGGGTTGCCTCTCGATCACCTTACCTTGTGGATTTATCTTAAGTGACATCTTTACAAAGCCAGACTATAGAAACCAGTTAATTCCTTCCCTCCCTCTCTCTCTTTCTCCCACCTTCCGCCCACTACCCCACCCCTCCTTTTAAGGGGTTTATTTTCAGTAAGGAGATGAAACTGTGCCCTTGGAAGCACTGTTGTCTATCCAGATTACAATGCTCTAAGTAGCTAGGACAGGACAGTGTGCCTATCAAATGTCACGTCCACACACAAGATGTGTAAGGATTCTGTAGAGGCAGGCATCACTCGTAGACCACAGGTTTTTACATGTGCTTGAATCCTGCCCAGTACCAGGCACTCTCATCCTCAGTGAGAAAAGCTCAGACACATGCTGAACAAACTGTAAGTTGTTTGCTAGCTGAGATTCGGACTGAGCAGGTCTCCTCAGGAGTCGACTCCAAAGGCTCTATCATGATGATAGACAGTTTCTTAAAGCCTAAGAGTTTCTTTTTGATGTTCACTATGGAAACCCACCAAAAAATTCTGGTTACCAGATGGGGTATTCCACAAAGCAGTCAGAAGTGACCCAGAACTGAGACCTCGTTTTCCAAGTGACATAAACCACAGATGCTGATTACTTTTTTAACTAACTCAAACATCTGTATTCTTGCTTCAGGGAACAAAGCATCAGGCTCATTTATTTGGATTGAAACCTTTCACAACATATCATATTCATGTCATAGCTGTAAACAATGCCGGGCAGGTTTCAAGCCCCTGGACATCTGTGCGCACATTGGAAGCTTCACCCAGTGGCCTGAGCAACTTCACTGTGGAAAAGAAAGAAAATGGCAGGGCTCTGCTGCTAAAATGGTCAGAGCCCTCCCAACCCAATGGCGTGATTAAGGTAATCTTCATCTTGACACTTCACTTGATCAAAAAAGAGAAGGGAAATGCTGCATATCAAATTAAAACATTTTTGCTGAAAAGGACTCAACCAAATGCATTATACCTTAAAATAAGACAGAAGTCCTATGTAAGCACAAGGCACTCTGTGAGAGCTCCCTGCTTGTGCTTGTGTTAAAATGAGTATTAACATTCCTATGCTAACCCATGACTGCAGATGTTCATTTACAGTGAATCAAACTGTTCATATAATTTATAGAAAGCTATGCATGAAAGCTGATAATCTTACTTGGCATACATTAGACATCACCAAAATGTGTTTCTAGAAAACTTGGGTCTGACAGAATGTTGTTCTGAAATTTGGAACTTCTTTTAGCTCAATGGTTTCAACAGAGTGTAACCCTTTACCTGCAACTAGAGGGGTTTATTTGGAGGTTTTTTCTGAAGTGATTTTCTCTAGATTGAGTCTGCGAGAAGCTTTGTGCTAGCCCATAAGAGCCTCACAGTGAAACTTGATAACAAACAAATGTAATGAAAACTGTCACTAAGTGATGTATTACTGCATCCAAAATGAAAAAATCATGAACATTGGATCAAAACATTCCTTTTGCATCAATGATCTGTTTGTCTGCTGATTGTTACTAGTAAGGAATTAAGTTTCTGAATCATTGTTTAATAGTCCTTGTTGCAAAGACTGAAAGTGTCTCATCTACTGGTTATTGACAAAAATTGCTGATTTATACTTTTTTTTTTTTCCTTTTATCCTGACTTCTGCCCTTTCTTCCCTCCCTGCCTTTTTCTTCTTTTCCTTTCTTTCTTTATTCATCAGACCTACAATATTTTCAGCGATGACAACCTGGAGTACAGTGGTTTATCTCGCCAGTTCCTCTTCAGACGCCTTGAGCCGTACACTCTCTACACCCTTGTACTGGAGGCTTGCAACGCGGCAGGCTGCACTCATTCTCCGCCCCAGCCGGTCCGAACAGACGAAGCCCCCCCAGTGTCTCAGATGGCACCTCTGATCCAGGCAGTCAATGCTACCAACGTTGAACTGAGCTGGTTGCAGCCAATTAATCCAAATGGAAAAATAATTCGCTATGAAGTTATTCACAGATGCGCAAAAGAAAATGCTGCAGGGTACAGAGCAACAACAGAAGATGAGAAAATTGTTTTCACAGAATATAACACTGAAAGTAATACGTTCGTATATAATGATAAAGGTTTACAGCCATGGGCAAGGTATGAATATAAAATACGCACCTGGAATGCAGCAGGCTATGCTGACAGCTCCTGGACAGTGGCGCGGACTAGTCAAACTGCCCCGAAAGGTCTCGCTGCCCCCAGGTTATCCTTGGCTTCAGTTTACCCCCGCAAAGTGCTCATCTCATGGGCCCCCCCAGCACAGCCCAATGGTATTCTCCAGTCATACAGGCTGCTAAAGAACGATGTTCTCTACCCTTTCAGCTTCGATGCTGCTACTTTCAACTACACGGATGAAGACTTACTGCCCTATTCAATGTACAGTTATGCGATAGTTGCCTGCACGATGGGAGGCTGCTCTACCAGTGAACCAGCTGTGATACAGACGCTGGAAGCAGCTCCTGCCTTAGTGGATCCACCATCTCTGCAGGCTGTCAGCGCCACTCAAATTAATGCATCTTGGGCACCTCCCCAAATACAAAATGGAGATATCACCAAGTACATATTGAAATTAAATGATGAAGAGTATTATCCTGGCAGAAGTTTGCAAATGTTGGTTTCTAATCTACAGCCTTACACGCAGTATGATTTTGCATTGGTTGCCTGTACTGCGGGGGGCTGCACATCTAGCATATCCCAGTCAGTGACAACCATGGAGGCTCCACCATTAAATATGGAAGCTCCCAGGCTGCTTGTCATGGGCTCGGAGTCAATTGAAATCACATGGAAACTTCCAGCTAGCCCCAATGGTAAAATCACAAGCTACGAGCTAAGGAGGGATGGTGTACTTGTTTACTCAGGTCTGGAAACGCGGTATCTTGATTTCACCCTAATGGCAGGCATGGAGTACAGCTACACTGTCACGGCAAATAACAGTCAAGGCAGTGTGACCAGCCCCTCATCTCAGATAAAAACCAACCCCTCTGCTCCGTCTGGGATGTTGCCTCCTAGGTTGCAGGCGTGGTCCTCGAAGGAGATTTTGGTGGCCTGGGATCCTCCTATCAGAGTAAATGGTGACATTAGAAATTACACAATCTCGATCCACAAGCCTGCTGAAACAGGAAAGAAAACTATTGACTTTGATGCATCTCATGTTTCCTTTCCGAGACGGTCATACATAGTGGCAGAGCTACAGCCCTACTGTAGGTGAGTCTGGAAAAGCTCATTTGTTGAATAAATGCTGCAAGGTGGTTCAGTGGGCTGGCAAGACAGCTCAACCATCTTGCTTGAACAGGTAACCAGACCCCTGGCGTTCTGTTTCCTAAACAGCACATGATAAAACCAGTTTTTTTTTTAATTTATGGTAACATCAGCTATATATCATCTTGATCAAGTGCATAGGGTTGACTTAGGTTGCAATTAATATGAGGGGTAATTCAGCACTCTGCTATAGACTCCAAAGCCTGCAACCTTCTACTTGTGCATCTTTCGCAAGATGTCTGCATTCAAGAATAAACAGGGCTTTAGCTGGCAAAGTTCAGGATGGGGAGACCAAAGACCTGTTAGCTAGCCCATTGACAGTGTAGCTGAGCTGTGATTAATGGAGTCACACCAGGAACATGCTCACACCCTTGAGGTGAAAACAAGCAACTTGTGTTTAAGTGAAAGCTAAAACTGAAGAGAGGGTACCAGACTTCACTGCAGAAGGAGCACACGATACTGAAGTAATATCTTCCCCACTAATTCTTGATTATTTACCTGACCTTTCGTTATATATTTGTGTAGGCATAATTTGTGTGTGTTACATGGTTCGTAAGTCTGTCTACTGTTTACATAAACTAATCTAAATCCAAAGAGAGAATAGTAATAGAGTGAAGATCTATAGCTCTCAAATGATATCCAAATCATCTCCTACAATGAATAATCATTTTGATTCATATCATCAAAATCAAAACACTTTTGATCACTTGACTCCTGCAGATGTTAACTCTGCTCTGAAAAAAAACTAAAAAATGAAAAGCCAGAAGACAGAGTTCTCCCTTTTTGCTACACAAGGCACAGCATATAACCTGTGTGTTTCTACAAACTGCGTTCTTCTTTAAAATGCCAAAGACTAAGAGAAATTAAGAAATCCCCAGATCTCCTGCAGTCTATATTTGTATTTGCAGTGTTCTAATCACTTTGTTCCTGATTTGTATTCCCAAAGGTATGAAGTACAGCTTCAAGCTTGCACAGAGCTGGGTTGTGCCTCCAGCGAGTGGGCATCGGTACAGACATTGGAGTCGCCCCCAGCCATGCAGCCTGCCCCTCTCATAGAAATACAGACAACAGCCGCGGGCTTCCAGTCAACAACTTCTGTCCTGTGGACTGGCCCACAGCAGCCAAATGGGAAGATTTTGTACTATGAACTTTACAGAAGGCGAACGACTCAATCCCACATAAATTTAGACCTTGCACTTGTCTACAATGGTTCTTCAACCTCTTTCAAAGATGACAAGTTGCTGCCTTACACAGAATATGAATATCAGGTGAGAATTGAAACCATTTAGTAGCTCTGCCTATGGTTTCAGTACACTTTGAGAACCTTACTTTACACTTACAATGAACACACACATCTCATTTCTAATGTCAATAATATTGTGATACTTGAATGATTATTGTTAATGTATTTTAAATAGTTGAGAAGCTGAAAATAATTTTGCACAAGCAATACATTCATTTGGCAGTCTTTTTACTTTAGCTTAATCATAAGTGCCTGTGTTTCTTGTACATTAAATGTTTGTGTACCCTCTAGAGCTTTTGCAAGTCTCTAATGTTATGGGAGTAGTGTGCAATTCTAGTTCTTAAAAGGTAGCTTCATTTCATTAGTTTTTCTTTCTTTTTCCACCCTCTCTCAATCTATTATGAATTAATTTTTACTTTATGATGTTAAAGGAGTTTACATCGAGAGGGACTGGGGTTGTTTTCTGTTTAAATTAGATGTTAGAATCACAAGCAGTTTTCGTGGGTGGTTCAAAAGTGAATTTGCTGTTGATGGTTGGTGTTACTTCTCATGCACATGGATATTTTTACTATTGTTTTTTTTATGAGGCTAAGATAAAGCAAGGACACCAATTCTGCCATGCTTTCACTTGTAATTGTTTTCTATGTCAAAGTTACACGTTTTAGCATCATTTTGTTATCATACAGTACTACTGAAAATGTAGGGCTTTCCTTGATTTCAGCTTATGAACTAAGGACTTTGCTGTTTATAAACATCTGAAATCTTTCCCAAGTTTTTATATGTTAGTGGAGTTTAGACCCTCACCAAAAAAACAGCCTTGCATTTGTTGTTTCTAAAAGTAAGTCGATATAATATCGTAGCAGAATGAGGTTGATTTTTGAATATGATTTTGTCTATGAATAGACATGCTTATTTGCCACCAAACAGGATACCAGTAAGCCTCACTACTTATTCTGTACGCAATATTTGTACACGTGATATATCTTGAAGACAATTTTGGCAATGCTCGAAAGTCTTTAAAACCTTTTTCCTAAAAAAATAAAATTAAAAAAATTGTTCAAGCATGGATTTGTTTTGACATATATGAAACATGATGCATTCCACCTCTTAAGCTCTTGCAAGGTGGTGGCAATCTTTCTTCTACCTGCTCATTTGCTCTATAGGATCACAAGATAACTCAGGTTGGAAGGGATCTCAGGAGGCCATGCGGTCCAACTTCCTGCTCAAAGCAGGGTCAGTTAAGAGGTCAGATGAGGTTGCACAGGGCTTTATCCAGTTGCATCTTGAAAATCTCCCGGGAGGGAGACTGTATAACCTCTCAGGGCAGTCTGCTCCACTGCTTGACTGTCTTCATTGTGGAAAAGATTTTTTGTTACTTTCAGTCTGAACCTCTTTTGCTTGAACTTGTACTTGGTTTCTCTTGTCCCTTCTCACCACATACCATTGTGAGGAACCTGGACTCACCTTCTTGTTAGCTAGTAGGTGCTGGAGGACTGCAATCAAGTCTCTCCAAAGCCATCTCTTCTCCAGGTTGTACAAGCCCCAGTCTCACAGCTTCTCCTCATAGGCCAAGTTCTCCAACCTCCTGATGAACCTGGCGGCCCTCCACTGAACTTGCTCCAATTTATCAATATCTTTCTTGTATTCAGGGGCCAAAACGGAACAAATGCTAAGTAAAAGCATGTAATCACTTCCTTTAATTGTCTGGCTATGCTCCTGTTAAACAGCCAAGATGCTGACATCTTTGCTGCCAGATTACACTGCTGGCTCATGTTCAGCTTTCTACCTACTAAGACTTCTAGGTCCTTTCCAGCAGAGGTGCTCCCTAGCTGTTTAGTCTTGCTAAAATTTGTAAAGCTCCTGGTGACCCATTCCTCTAGACCCTTCTGAATGGCAGACCCACCCTTCAATGTATCAACTTGTCCCCTCCAGTTTGGTATCATCCTCAGGTTAGATGAGAGTGCACTGTGCAGATCAGGTTCTTCGGTAGCTCTGCTCCACTGCTATTGTTGCGTTCTTTTTGGTAGCCAGAAAACATGAGGGATTAAATCTAAAAGTTGCTTTATCACATTGGTCTATCCAGCTGCTATATGTACGTGTCATAGACTCACAGAGTAATGTAGGTTGGAAGGGACATCCAGAAGGCATCTAGCCTCACTCCCTACTTGAAGAAGGTCCAGATAGAGCAGGCTGCTCAGGACTGTGTCCAGCTGAGTTTTGAGTCAAGTTCTCCATCCTTGCATCTCCAAGGATGGAGACTGTACAACCTGTGTGGGCACCAAGTTCCAATTTCTGACTACATATCTCTTACTTTTCTTTGCATCTAAGTCGCTTGTTCCAACTTTTGTCCCTTGCTCCATTACTGCCAGAGTCTTGGGGCCTGGAGGGAGGAGTGCAGTGGTTTTCTTCATAAATCAGTTCCAGCAGCTCTAATCTGGGTAAGAAAAGGATACTGAAGGGGCAGTTATAAAACTATTGAAAAGAGAGCCTAGGATGCTACTAGAAAAATGTAGTCTCTGCAGTATTCACAAAGCCTTTCTTCTCTGCTTGACAATCACAAACCTCTTTTTTTTCCTTTAGATGTTTCTGGATTGGCAGCAAGTCTGTAAGGTAACAGCCAGTGTGAAAAGTGTGTCTGTTAGCTTTGTGCTGAAGGAAATGATGAGCATCTGTGAGCTGACTGCTTCTTATTGCTTATTGCAGGTCCATGTTACTTGATTTCCTTCAGTTACTGACATCTTCTTGAATGTAGCAGTACAGGAGATGCTACAATAATACTTTCCAAAGCAAAAATGATAAAGCCTGAAGATTTATTGCACTTTAAATATATGAGGGTATATTTTCTAGTTGTCACTTCTCTTGTGACAAGAGCTGTTAAACTTTTCCTGGAAACAGCACGCTTTAGAATGAACTGTTTGTGTTTTACGTCCCACTATGTACAGATATCAAGATTTCCATTTCTTTCCTTTAATGCATGTGTAGGGCCCATCTGTTGGACACAACAATGTGAAGTCTGCTCTCCCTTGACTGTAGTTTCCTTATAGCAGAACTATTGTTAGACCAGATCTCTTTGCTACTTTGGACAGTATCTATGAAGAATGCGAACTCAAGTGCAGATGGAGCTGAGTAGATAGCAAGCATTGTAGCAGACCCAAGCCCTACTTATTTGTTAGGAATCTTTCTTAGATGGAAAAAAAATTTCCCAAGTTGGAAGTTGTAGACCTTGGCTGGGGGATATTTTCAATTGCCCCGACTTTCAGTTTTCTCAGTCAGAAGCTTTTTCTTGGGAAGCTGATACCACAGAGACTTTCTCAAGCCAAAGTTTTTAATGATCTGTCAGTAGCAGATAACAAAGAAAGCATCCCAACCAGATTCCTGTGGTTTAACGTGCTGCATTCAAGACTTTGCTTTGTATCTCGGTTCTACTCTATAACCGGGCTGAGCTGTTGACTGGGACACTAAATCATTTTTGTTTTTTTTCACTGGTGGCCATTTATTTCACCATGAAAGATTTCTGCATGCTCGTGTTTGTCTTCTGCTTATGTCACTTGCAGCAGTCCTCTGGGATCTGTTCTGAGCCTCTCCATTGTTGACAATTTATATCTTGCCTGTGAGACAAGTTATTCATAAGTATAGGGCTTGGCTTTTGCTATTATGCTGATGAAACCCAGATTTATATTTCACTTAAACTGGATATTGATTCTGCTGTCTCTGCATTTGAGGCTTGTTTGCTGGACATAAAACTTTAAATGCAACTGAATTTCCTCCAGCAGAATGCAGATAAAATCAAAGTGCTGTGATGGGACTCTCTCCAGCATTTCTGGAGGTATTGAGATTTAGTTCAATGAACCCTGACAGCTTCTTTGGATCAGGAGTTCAGAGTTTGGTTTTTGGTTTGAGGTGGGTTTTATTTTCCTGGAAATTTCAGCTGAATATTTAGGCTTGTAAGACTAGGTGCAAAAGTTGCACTTTCAGAAATGATGAAGTGGCTTTAGAAGCTCATTCTTGTCAAAGGGACTATGCCCCCTAAATGCTTAGGTCACTACAGTTCAAGGAAACACTTTTATTCTTTAAGGGCCAGATCTGCATAAGCATATTAACCCCTGCTAGGCTTCAGTGGGTTTTTAAGAGGCATTAAGGTGCCTGCTGTCCCGTACTCAGAAATCATTACTTAGATCTTTAAAATTCCCGCTATTGGTCTATTTGTACATATAGATATTTGCACTTTCTAGCGCATCTGGCCTTTTAGGTATTTGCTGGAATGCTGCCTGAGATCCTCAGCTGTATTAAACAGATGCAATTGAATGATCTCCTGAAAAAAAAAAAATTACTTAAATAGCCATTATAACTGATAAGGCCTAATGCGTTTGCAAGAGTAATCTTTTGATTCCTGGAATATTTCTGAAGCAGAGTGTGTAGACCCTCTTCAGGAATTATTGAGGATGGCGTGCAATGTTACCATAACGCAACCTATAGAGTCAGAGCTGGTTTTGTCAGCTAAGGGAAGGTCCTTTTGAACAAAGACTTGTGGCATTTGGTGCTATTCTGCAAAGCAGAGCTGTCAGGGTATGATGTGATTTCCATGCAAGTGTAATGTCAGTTCTACACAGTTGTGCTTAATTGTGTACTTAAAACTGCTTGTCCAGAGAAGGGCAACAAGGCTGGTGAGGAGTCTAGGGAACAAGTCTTATAAGGAGTGGCTGAGGGAGCTGGGGCTGTTTCGTCTAGAGACGTGGAGGCTGAGGACGAACTTTACTGCTCTCTACTACTACCTGAAAGGAGGTTGTAGTGAGGCAGGTGTTGGTCTCTTTTCCCAACTAACTAGCGATAGGATGAGAGGCAATGGCCACAAGTTGCATCAGGGGAGGTTTAGATTAGGTATCAGGAAAAATTTCTTTACTGAAAGAGTGGTCAGGCATTGGAACAGGCTGCCCAGGGAGGTGGTTGAGTCCCCATCCCTGGAGGTGTTCAAAAAAATGTATAGATGTGGCACTTTGGGATGTGGTTTAGTAGGCATGGTGGTGTTGGGTTGACGGTTGGACTTGATGATCTTAGAGGTCTTTTCCAACCTATGATTCTATGACTCTACGATTCTATGATTCTTTAGATTAATGGCTTAATGTCTTCCTGGTTTAGGACACATCGTTTTTTCCATTTGTCAGGCACGGAAAATGTAAAAGACAGAGAAGTAGGATTGTCCCTTTTTGGAAAGTTTTATGGCTCCCTGCAGAGGATTATTCTCCAGGAGAACTATCTGGTGCACCAAGACAGGGTCTGCAGTGCTAAGATATCTGCCTCCAACCACTGTGGGAAGCACAGCATCCCTCTTGCTTGTGAAGCGTGCTTCTCACACTCCAGTTACTGCAGTCATGTGAAGGGTCTAGGAAATACCCTTAGATATACTTGTGGAAACATCTGTTGGTTCCTCGATCTTGGATTCTCAAAGAGAAAACAAATCATATTCTGACTTTGGAGAGATGAAGAGAAAAAAGTGGATGCAAAGTCGTGAAGATTAAGGAAGGACCCACTCCATGAAGTGCAGAATATGTCAACCTTCTTGGTCACTTTTCAGAGATGACAAGAGTGACACTTGGTTTACCAGCCTGTCTGTCAAATTGTTGGCTGAGCTCCAGTTTCTGCTGCTTAGTTACTGACGAACAGCTCTTCAGTGACTTCTGCAGCTTAAAATGGGATGAAACTGGTTTTCTGACTGGCCAGTGATGGATAGTCATCCATTTATAATATCCCTCATATCTGCCTCCTTTTCAACATTTTAATTCACCATTTCTTCCTGTCTCCCTGACAGAAAGATGGACTACAAAGTAGTGACATAAAATCTAGTTCTTTCTTGCACTCCCTGCTTGTTATCCCCTCTTTATTTTGTTTGAAAGAGTGTTTTTTCTTAGAAGGTTCTTTGTGCTCCCTGCTGCCAAGTAAAGAGAGTTTCTCATGCTACATCTGCACTAGGCTATCGAGCTTGGCCTCAGCTTCTCTAAAGTAAACATAACTATATTGTTTCACTGATGTAATGAAGATACCTACTCTAAATACCTTTTTGCAGAACAAGATGCTTCCTTTCCGCGGGTAGAGGGTGCACAATAGGGAGAAGGGCCATTTGAAACCACATGACTTCCTTCATTAAGCTCTACTTCAGGCAATATGTTTCTGTTGTCAACACCATTCTAAATAGAAGTGCGTGAATAGTGCATTGATGCAACAAACCTTAATTTTTGTTCATTAAACTAAATACGGATATTAGACTGGTTTTGTTGGCTTCCAACATTACCAGTGAGACTGTTACAGCACCAGTCTTGCAAGACCCTTCTCAGTAAATTGTAATTCTGACATATTCAGAACCACGGCAAGCTATCCTTTAAAAAGGCATTAGTGTGAGTACCAGGGGAAGATACACTCCAGGGCTGTAGATGACTTGATATGATTTCCTTGATTGTATTTTTTTATTTATGAGGCATAATTTATGACTGCTGAAAAGCAAACTAAAATGAGTGATGACTAACTACAGCCAAAGTAATAAATCAGAAGTGGAGAAAGAAGTGGTGATTTTGATCGAATCTATTGAATTAGCTGTTGCCCTTAGCCATTACAGGTATTGGAAAGACCTTTTAATATCTGCTTATCTCTCTCATGGGAACTTGGTAACTATCTCATTATATACCCATAGGAAACAAATTATTTAATTTTCTACCTTTTAGAGTTAAACCTGTTTACATCTCTCATTAATTAATGGTGTTATACTATGTTATATGAAATGAGCTTCCTTTAGAATTTGGCAATTTTGTTTAAGTCCCAAAGTGTTTGCCTGTTGTCTTTCGCTTTCGCTTCCCCAGAATAGGTTTAGTACTTTTATTATTAGCGTTTGAACAGTGGAGATGAACAGCAACATTAAGAGGCTCATAGTATCACAGTGCTAGAAGCCTGGACCTAAAATCTATCCCATTATATGTTTACGGTCTCCCTAAGGATACTAAATGAATGTTGAAGAGGGAAAAGTATGGATCTGAGCATGGGAAATCAGAAAGCGTGCATTTGTTTACTACCTTTTTGTACCTCTTGTCCTGAGTGGATGTGATACTTTATTTCCCTTGCCTTTGCTCTGTCCCCCCTAGACTGCAACTACTTTTGAAACTTTCTACTTCGCTAATACCTGCCTGACACTGCAGTGGCCAGATGTGAACGCATTATCCTAATGCTGAATGCTAGATTTCGTTAGACAAGCGATGTGCTCTGAGGTGTGCTGACGTTGCATAAGTAACTCCAAATTACCCAGGCTGCAGACACCGGTCAGTTCTGATGAGAAGAAAGACTTGTGAAGGGTGCTGCAACTGATGGCGAGAGGAAGCTTCTCTGGTTTTCTCTAGTTGTGACCAGCCAGGATTATGGTCTCTGATTTTCTTGCAGACTACTGTTTGAACACAACTAAAAATTGGGTGTTGTGGTTCTGAACTTAGTGATGTCATATCTTATATACCCCTAAAATGTCTTGCTATCTTAGAAAAGAATTACGCTGTGAAAATTCCTCACTTATGTAAGTGTAGGTTAGAAATTGAAAAAAATCTGAGTCAAGAAATCCAAAGCGAAGTCTCAAAGTAGTGCTGTGTCTCTGCGAACTCCACGGAACAACTCTAGGAAGAGTGGTAGAAACTCCTCTCTGCTACCGTTCGTCTCTCCTGGCATGTGCCGAGTAGTGCCAGCATTAAATCCCGTTTGGAAAGACCAGCAGTCACAGGTGCGTGCAGTCTGTGGATGCCCTAAGGGCAGAGACCCAAGTCGCACCTGGCTCTTACACACAGGAACAAAGAGTTATGTGCACGTGTGAAAGAGCTGGCTTGGTCTGACCTTGTGTTTCCCCAGAACCTACAGCACTCCTGAACTGTGCTACAGCTCTAAGCAGTGCTTAAAGATGAAGGTAGGTAGTGATTTAGTAATGAGACTTTTTTTAAGGTAAAGACTCTTTTCTGAGGGCCTGCAGGAGCTCTGTGCAAGCTGCTGCCACAGACAGAACTGAGATCTTGTTGCCACAGAGGCAACTGTGAGGGCCTGTAGAGTAACGGCAGTGCGAAGCGGCATGACGCACAGAGCCTGTAGGACATGGTGGGAGCCAGGAGTCACTGCCGGTTGGCAGTCAGCTGTTCGGCTCGCTCTCCTTTCTGCCCATATCCTGCAAGCAGGGAGGGTGAGCAGCATCTGGCCTCCGTGCAAAGCAGAGGATCGCAGCTCTCCCTGACCTGGGAAGTCAGCAGGAGCTCGGCACTGCTGCCTTCAGACAGGCAAGCTACCACCAGCCAGTCCACCCTTCTGCCTGCTGCTGCCTTGCCACGCTTCAGCAGAAGTGAGCGAGACCTCTCCAGCACAGGAGAGTTTCTCGTGCTCTGTAGGCTGTCAGCTGCCCAGGGCTTCCCTTTGCAGGAGCAGAGAGGATTCCCACTGGAGGACTTCCCGGTTAGTCACTGTGTCTGCAGCCGTGATACCTGTCACCTTGCTTGAGCCCGGTCTGAGGTGCGAGTGTTGTGAGCTGGCAGGCGTCAGCGCAAGCACAACGTCCTCTCCCAAACCGCTGCTCAGTCAGCCCGGTTACGCTTCTTCACGTAATTGGAGTTGTGTGATCATGGGATCGCTTTTTTTGTTTGGGGAAACTTTTGGCTACACACTGTGTTTAGTGCCTTAATGCTGGGCTATCTTTGTCCTTTTTGGGGCGGTTAATTTGAGTGCTTTATGTTGGCAGTTTCTTCACCTTCCCTTTTTCATCACAGTGAGGCCATAGTGCTTGCCTGGCTTATCATTGCTTTTCTTCTAGTGCCTTTCTTGTGCTGCAGCATTGGAGGAGCTGTGGAAGCTTGTATCCAGCTGTTTCCCTCAATTCCCATTAGTATCTTCTGTATGGAGTAAATATCTTCACATACGACCTCAACTTGGTGAAAGAAAGGCTTCTTTTTCAGTTTAAAACATAGCTTTCTCAGTAAGGATCTGAGGTTTCAAGAGTGTTGAAGCAGAAGAACCTGTGTGGCTCAGGGATGGAGTTAGTCATCTAATGGGTTTCTTCCACTGTTGGCATCTACAATACCATGATTATTCTGCATCTACACCCAAGTGCCGTTGTGATTTTGTTGCCCTTTATGGAAGGAGTTGTTACTCAGCTTTACTAAGCTTGAACAAGCTGGGCTCGTCATGGTAAGGCTGAGGCCATCTTCTCAGCACTTCCCTTCCTCCTCATCATAGGTTTTGCCCCTTCTCGCTGTGCCAATGAACCTTGAGGTTGTCCTGGGATCATTCTGAGCAATGGCCGATCACCAGTTTCTTCCAGGAGCAGAGATCTGTAAAGGCTCATTTATGATGAAAAAAACAAGCTTAGTTATCTGTAACTGGAATTTTTCAGTCCTCTGAATATACGGTCTCCGGAGAGGTTTCCCTCTCTCTCTCTCTGGCTCCCCTTCAAAGTGCAGTTTGGGCCAGGGGCCAGCAGATTGATAAAGCATTTTAAATAGTAACCCGAGTAGCTGATTTCGGAGCCCTCCCCTGGCTTTTTCTGGACAGTGCAGCCATTAACAGCAGCACATCTTTTGGCAGGGTGCTGAGCCATGCGCCATGATGTCAGACTTAATGCTTTTGGAGGCAATACATTCAGAAAGTCAAGTTATAAGAAACTTCTGTTCGTTTTCTGCTGTCTCTGTTTTGCCATTCAGTATGTCCCTCAGATGTGACTGCTTCTTGTTTGTTCCACGTTCCTATGGGCTCCTTTATAATCTTCTTACGTTATAAGCAGCAGGTAATACAGATGCCTATAAGCTCTTTCGGTTTCTATATGAATGCAGTTAAATATTTTTTAGTGCTGATTATATCACGATTCAGAAGGAATTTTTGTGAGCCCAAAAAACTTTTTACAAAAGTCCAAACTATGAACTTTCACTTTAACCAGGCTAGCCAGGCAACAGCTTTCATCCATGACCATTTTGTGGTCACTTTTTGAGGAGCCATGACCAAACCTTTGATTTTAACAGGCACTCCTCATTGTGACCTCTGTTGCCATGCTGTCCCATTTCTTCATGCAAAGAAGTGGCTAACATCAGCATCTCCATCTGCAGTCAGTTTGGGCACTTACTGCTCCGAGTCTCCAAACACTGATTTACTTGGCTGGTGGTTCTCAAAGGGAAATATTTTTATACCCATCCATCCTTTTACAGATGGTTCAGCAGAAGCAGAGGGAGCTAGGGGAATCCAGCTTAGGCCAGTGTAAATCCAGAACTTAGATACTCAGAAGTCCTTTTTAGCTGTCACAGCTGTCTCAGAAGCTGGCGTTGGAGAGTTTCACAGATATCTAGAGGTTTTCTGCTGGAAATGTGGCTTGGCAGGGCTGAGTAGCTGGTGTCTGTCTAGAAGGAATGCTCAGAGCATGTCTGTCTGTCAGGCCCACACACATGCGGCTATGACCTTGGCCTTTTTTCAAGAGGAACAGGCATGTGGCGCCTGGGGGAAGGACCACAACCTCAGCTGCCCCTCACTGCCCTGAGGAAGGGCTGGGCTGGGGAACTGTCTGCTTCCACTTCCTCGTGCTCTGCCCGGTCAACCTTGATTTCATTGTGTTCGTGCAAATTGAAACAGCCCTGAAGGGAGCAGTGGGAGCACCCCCAGAACAAAGCCAGATCATACACTTGGGCATTCCCACTCTGGAGGGCAGCAAGCTTGACTGCCTCCATTGGAGCATGTGATTGAACCTAAATTGCCTGTCTCCTGGAGGAGTCCTTTAACTACTTAGCTGTAGTATGAAAGTGGATGAGCATCCTCTTTTCCCTTGTCCTAAGACAGTGTTTTGGAAGAAAGAGCCATTGTTTGTCTGAAATAAGGCTTGTTTTCTGAACGACAAGGCGTAGGCACCTATGATAGGAGAGGGATTGATGGAGGAATGTGTCTCCACCCAACCCTCAGTGAGGCGTCTGCTTCCAAAGTAAGTTGCGTCCCTGTCTCCTCTGAAATTCCTAAGGGGTTGCACTCTGAGGCCAAATTCCTGTGCTACACAGGAAGCCTCTGTTCCTAACTCATCCCCTTCAGTTTGCTGTGGACAGCTTGCTCGGCTGGTCAGGTCCGACACTGTTACGCTCCGTGCTCATTAAGGCCACACCTTGGATATAACGAGCATTTGAGCTCAGGTCAGTGCTGAATCGATGCCAGTGGCACACTCAGAGCAGCTCATTCCACACGTGGCTTATTGTTTCCACAAAGAAATACACCCCTTGAAATCAACGACTGTGGGCAAATCTTTGTGGCAGCTGGAACTGACCTGAAATAGAGGGTTTGACCTACTGCAGTAAAGTGAACAGAGTTTGACTTCATGAAAAGTTCACAACAGATATATATTACTGATTTCACTGAAAATGAAAGTGCTTTGGCAGAGCTTTTTGTCATAGGGCATCATCTGTACTTACATAGTGCTTCGCTGGATGGTGCTATACATTACTCAGGGAATCAGGCAGGAACTTCAGGTTTCTAATTGGCAGAACCAGTCTTCAAAGCCATTGTGGTGGTCTTTGGCCTTTTTCCTTCCCCAGGCTCCTTGTGAAGTGTCCTGTGGCCTTGGAACTTGATATTGCAAGCTGAAAGGACTCCAGGGTCAGTTTTGAAGACCTCTTATTTCTAAACCTCCTAATTTTTTTAAGGCATAGTCCCACTGTCCACTTCCCCACTACCTCTGCCCAGAGTAGATCACATAAGAACATGTTTTACTGCAGTTAGAACTGCTCGACATGAAAGCTTACTAAGGAATACTTATACTAAAAATCGCTCAGACAGTCCTTTTGTATTGCCATTTAGATCTATCATTCTGATTGATCACTATGTGGTTGGCTAATATTGAGCCTAATTTAACCCTATACGCTCACACATCCATCTATTCTCTCTATTGTACCTGACATTCTACAAATTACTTACTCATGCAAATGACGACCTAAGGCAACCTTTTATGATATTCGTGTTTAATTATACAAATGGTTTTTGATAAATAAGATTATACATCCTTCCATATGTTTATTCACTCCTTGATGAAAGCAAAATTTAATTTTCATGCAGATTTGTTGGAGGGTGTGTTTAAGAAGTGCTGAGTTTTATGTAGTCTGCAGATCACTGGTTTTGGGAAGCTGACAAAATCAGTAGGCATAGTTCATAGAGACATGTGGGTTTTAATCAGGGCTAATTCAAGCTGCTAAATTTTGAAATCTTGGAACGGAAGCCACTGCCTTTGTGCTCATGCAATAAAGAAAATGTTGTGAAAATAAATGAGATATGCTGACTTAACTATGCATTTCAGTGGGCTTTATTTATATTACATGTTACTGAAAATGTTGCCAAATGACTGATACACTAATATTTTCAAGAGGGGTGTTTCTGTAAAACTCCCTGGTGTTAAAGCAAACTAGAGTTTTGCTTGTGTGATTCAGCAAGGTGAACAAACTTCAGTGTCACACAGTGCCAGCCTGAATTCATTGGGTCTGCTTGCCTGCATGAAGAAAGTGTGCAGAAGGGAGAAACTCGCAGGACTGCATATCAGGGTTTTTTTTCAGATGTCTTTGAAACCTTTATCACTGTTGATGACAGCTTCTCAGTCCTCTTTGCATGGTATGACACAGACAGTGGTGGGAATTCAGAGTTTGGGAATCAGGTATGAAGAAGACACATGAACACACGCTGCCTGAGATATGAAATCTGCTTCTTTTCCCTAAATGTAGCAGTGGGAAACATTCCACTTTTCAGTTAGAAAGTCACTGGGTCAGCACAGGTGCTGGGTGGGAGTCAAGGCACATTTTGCATGGGTGTCATTGGGCTGCGTTTTTCTCAGTCTGAGTACAGCTGAAGTAGCATCCCTGGCTAACCGTGGATGTTTTGTAGGCTTGAGTCCTTGGCTAACAGCTTCTCTGTTTTTGTGTGCCGCAGGTGTGGTCGGTAAACTCAGCGGGCCGGACACCGAGTGGCTGGTCCCGCTGCCGGACAGGCCCGGCCCCTCCGGAGGGCCTGGGAGCTCCCCTCTTCGACACGGTGGCATCCACAGTGGCCGTGGTGAACATCAGCCCCCCTCTTAAGCCAAACGGCGTGGTCAGTATCTACAGGCTTTTTTCTAACGGTACCAGAGGGACTGATGTGGTGGTGAGTATTGTCAACACTGTTTCCGTACTTCCATTGCAGCCTGTATTTTCTAGCTTTAACAATTTTGTTCTTACAAGCTGCTACTGCTGGTTGCAGACTGTCTTCTTCTCCTGCACTCCCATTGTTGACTGCTCTGTATTGCTCTCTTCTGGCCAAAGCGCCACCAGTGCTTTCACCCACCTAAATGTCATGCTTCTCGAGGAACTAAGCTCATAATTAAACCCTTCTCACATGCTGATGTGCTGTGACAATGTGATGGTAATCACAAGTATTGTTCAGGGGTGGCTAAACATCCAAATGAAACACTTCCAGCCAGCTCCTGCCAGTCCAAATGGTGCAGGTGGAAACTGCAACCAGCAGGTAATAGTTGTGTGCTTTGGATAGCCTATGAACTTGAAGTTCAGAAGAAAGTGCTGTACATGTGTTTTCCTTAAAATCTTTCTTGTTGGTCAGAAGTATTTCATGGTAAAACACTGAAGAATAGTGCAAGTAGCCAAGGAACTTCTGTGTTTGATGTGTCAGCCTAGACAACATTAGGTGTCCAGAAATGACCGGTCCCAGCTTAAGAAACCTGCAGGCCTTCATTAGAGTTATAAAATAAAGAGATGTGGGGAAAGGCTAGGGCTGTGGAAGGTACTTGGGAAAGTTACCACCAAGTCAGTGCCAAATACTTGAATACTTTTTGTCTGTAACAATATCTATTTGCTTTTTACAAGTAAATAAATATTTGTATGGGTTTTTTCCCTTGTCCCATCCTGCTCGGCTTGGAAGTGCTAGGGACACCTTCCCAGGGCATCAATCCTTTCCGTGAGCTTAAGCTGCCTACCGAGTGCACATTATGCATTTATTCCTTCCGGTGCAATTGGCTGTGTCCGCGTCTGATTCAGCCCGTTCACCTCGCTGGTGCCTGCATGGCCCTCCGCTGCCCTCCCCTCACACCTGCCACGCTACTGGCTCATCTCCGGCTCTGGCAGCAAGAAGTACAAAGTGCTTTCCTTTGTTTGCTTGACTCTTTCCTTCCTATTTTTTTATTGCACTCTGCTAAATCAGATGCTTGCCAAAGGGAGAAGATGTTGCCCCTTGTTGGTATTTTTTACATATTTTTATTTCTTTGGCTGAAGAAGTTATACCCACAAATGACTACAGCAATGAGGTGAAGTGGCCATTTCTGTGAGCAGTTTCAGAACAAGGGCACCGTTTCCTTTGCCAGAACTGCTAGGTCTCCCTTGCTGAGCATGGGAGAGTTTCCTAACCGACTCACCCAGCACCGTGGCCGTTTGAATGCAGAGCAGCATCGTTTTGGCCCTCAACTTAGAGGTACCTACCAGAGAGCACATTCTCTTGTCTGTGAGTAAACTGACCCACCAGACACATTTGTATCACTCTGCCCAATGCTGTCTCCTGTACCCACACTAAGGAAGCTTGTGAGATACACATGAGCATTTGCTAGGACACTGATCACAGAGTTATTTTCCACATTAATTTCTTTTTCTTCAGTACCACTTCTCCCAGAGTTTCTCCTTAAAGGTTTTCTGTTTCTCTGTTCCTGAGAATGACATTTGCAAGTTGACATACAGTGGTCACAGCTCAACTCAAGACATCTGTGAGGCCACTGATGGCATGGTCTTTTCCTTTGAACAGTGCCCTTTAACTTCATAATGGGAGAAAAATGAGTGCAGAGTTCCCATTACACAACAGCTGCATTAATGTCAGACTCAAAGGACATGCAGAACCTTGTGCCCATCTTCTTCTAGTTAATTCACCTCTATAATTCTTATTTAGTACTTCTGGTGCTTGAAACTGTGACAAGTTCCCTCTTAATTTTTGCAGCTGTCAGAAGGGACTGCCACCCAGCAGACAATACATGGGCTAAAACCTTTTACCACTTACTCCATTGGCGTGGAGGCCTGCACCTGCTTCAACTGCTGCAGCAAAGGACCCATGGCTCAAATCACCACGGAGCCGGCCCCACCCTCAGAGCAGCCCCCACCGCAGATCCACACCGTGACCTCCAGGAACGCCTCCTTCCAGTGGAGCGCCCCGCAGTCGCCCAACGGCATTGTCACCAGGTGGGAGCTGCCACCCAGCCGAACCTGCACACCTTGGTGAGGGCTGGCGGCAGAACAACTCGAGCTAGAATTGCTGCAGGGCTGTGGCAGCCATGCTCCTCCTTCCCAGGGTTGGTGGTGATAACCTGTGTGGCCTGCCTGCCATCTGGGAAGTGTTTACAGGCAACGGTTGATTTTCTCCTGAGCAGGATACTGAGGAGGATGAAGGCAGAGAGGATGAGTCGTTGTGAGTGGAGGTAATTGTCTGACAGCTGTGGTTGCACAGCCAAAAAGTTGTGAGCTCAACTGGCAGCGAAGAGGTGGCTGCATCTGGTAGTTACGTAGGCACATCCTGGTTTGCAGAAGTGAACAGCAAGGTAACAGGCATTAACAGTTTCACTGCAAGTGCAACGACTTACAACTACGATTGCTTGTAGGCATCTTATAGTTGGGGCAGAAATCTCCAAACGAAAAACTGGAATCAGGTCCATTCTCTTCTCTGGTAGCCAGACATACAGCAATTAGGATGAAATGTATGATTGGCTGTTATGTTATGAAGGATCTTGATTAATCAAAATCTCAACTTTTTTCTCAGCTACGAGCTCCATGTCTATATGGCTTGTCCCCTGAACCTACAGCCAGCAGTGAAGGCTTGCACTCCTGGCCCAGCTGAGGTGAAGTATACAGGAAAAGGCCAGAGTGCCAATGTATCCAACCTGGAGCCCTACACGACTTACAATCTGCGAGTTGTGTCTTACAACTCTGTTGGCAGCAGCGCCTCAGAGTGGATTGGTTTCACTACAGAAAAGGAGCGTGAGTATGGGGACTGGTTCACTGATCAGCAATGCCCACTCCTGGTGCAAGGGTCTGCATAGCACCAAATGACTTCTGTGAAAGATGATGTCCCCAGAAACCTGCTCTTCTGTGTCCCCGGTGACTGTGCCTCTGCTGCCCATTCATTGAAATTCTGCTCTGGGTCTTGACTGCTCATGACTTCAAAAATACTTCTTTGCTCATCATCTGATATCATATCCTCTATCTTGGGAGCCTGGAAACCTTTTATTTTTCTGAAAATGGGCAGCAAAGCTGCAGAACATAAAATGTTCAAGTATTACCAGAAGGGTGATGTGTAGTAATAAATACACTGCCATAAAAAATCCCTGGGAAAAGTGGAGATCTTGAAAGAGACCTGGTGATTCTTTTCAGGAACAATCTTACTGTCCTAATTCATGCCACACTTCTGCTAGGGCTGATAAGAGTTTTCCTTGGATGTCATCGGAATGATTGGATCCTTGTTGACACTGAAGTAAGAATTCGTTGCTAACTGTCTAACCATCACGGGCAGTACTTTAAGGCCATGTGGTGGTCTGCATGGAAATTAAACATACAGAACGTGTGCCTACAGTCAGAATAGATTTTGCCATCAAAACTGAATTTGTAGTAGTCTAACATCAGCTTTTATTAAAAAGATCTATAGTGCTGCAGCCAGAGTGATTCCATAACAGATGAGATGGGCATTTCACCTCAGCCTGCCAGGTCAGGGCAAAGAGGATGTTCACTGTATATCATACAGTCTCATGTCAGGATTTCAGAATCACCTTTCTAAAAAAATTCCTTTTGCATCACTTGGTAGCTTTGCCTAGTAATTACTAAAAATATATCCGCTACATTCTTAGCTGAAAATTTCAGGTGGGAGAGCTCCAGATTTTCTTTAATATCACTACTGAAAAAAAGAAAAAGTTTCATATCTCTAAAGCTGTGTCTTATTAAATTGCAAACTAAAAAGCTGGAAAGTGATAATGAACTTTTACATGGAGAAAATTCATAATGAATCAATGAAACATAAAGAACACAAAGGTTTGTAAGCCATTTTTAACCCCCTACCCACTGGGTCCGCAGCCCTCTTCTTTCAGTTTTGCTGTTCTTGCCTTGCTGACCTCTTCACATCAGGTCTCGTGGGTCACTGAATGTCTGCTCTCTCTTGCCTGGAAGGCTTGCTTTAGTGACAGTGGGCAATTAGCAGCAAAGTGCAGCTGGACAAGCAGCTTTCTCATGAACAAACCAGCATATACTGGGCACATGGCTTAATGGCAAAGGCGCAAGAAAGGCCCACCTCAAACTTAAAATGAAGTCTTTTGTCAGCAAGCTGTTGAGCCCAGCTGATGAATTCTTCCTCCCTGAAGTGAGTTCTGGATTTCTTTTTTCTCTGCCTGCCATCTGCTCTTGCTTTTCTGAAACCCCATGTTTTCATGTATGTGCATGTGTTAAAAGATGATCTTGGGCAATTTCTTAGGGCTTGCAAAAGAGTCCTCTCCTTAGCAGTTCGGTTCCCACAGCCCGGCATGCTGCAGCTGGACTCACACAACCTCTTGTGTCTCCCTGACCCCCATCTGAAGCTGGAATTTAATTTATACACTTTTAGTATCTGTACCACATACACAAAGGCAAAGGAAAGGAGTTCTAGATCTTTATTTAAAGATATGAGATATTTCTGCTTTCTCAGTGTAAAGGCTGGCATGCTACAGCAGCTTTCTCTTTTCTGCTTCTATCTTCCCTACTCGTACATGTGTATATGAGAGAGAGGGGAATGCATGCGACAGAGAGCCTGTATCATGCAGAGTCTCCTTCTCTGCACTGTGTAACTCAGTCATGCCTGTTGAAGCGAGAGTCTCGAAATGAGCTTTCTTTCCTTCTTTTGTAGCACCTCGGTACACGGCTCCATTCTCCGTTGTCAGCAATTTATCTACCATCCACATAGACTGGAGTCGTACATTTGTACTGAACGGCCGCCTGAAGGAGTACGCGTTAACTGAGAGCGGGCAACGCATCTACAGCGGCTTTGACACCGAGCTGTATTTACCAAGGACATCTGACAAAAGTCAGTTCCAATTTCCTATGGCTTTCTCTCTGTGAAAGACTCTTGAGCTAAATGAGTATCATTGTGTGCTAAATTTAAGAAAAACTCTGCATAGCCATCCCAAGCTAAGAGCACAGGAGGGTACTACAGACACACTGAAGTGCATCTAGGCAGATGCTTGAAACAAAAAATCCTTGGAGCTAAGCTTCCTCTTAAACATTGTACCTGACTGGCTGAGACTGCTCTGGCTCATTGGGAGGGTCGAGCTCTCCCAAGTTCCCAAGTCCTGGGGCAGCATTGCAATTCCACCCTTCAGGGCTACACTCTGGGAAATGCTTGGAAATCTTCAGCTTCAGGTAAGACTGGAGCTTGGATTTTCATTTGAACCAAATTAAGTCAGTCACTCTTGGAATCAGCCACGTTCTGCAATGCAGTTTCTCTTTCAGAAATTTGCAGTCTTTAAAATACAAGGAAACTCTGTCCATGAGGGGAAAAAAAGAAAAAAAAATACAAGAAAAAAATGTTCTGTTTTTAAGGCTTTGAGTTTTTTTTATGTCAAAGGATTTTGTAATTTATTTTTTTACTTTCCTGACTACTGCAATGATACTAATACATTTTTTTTTAACTCAAACATTCTTAACATGTTTGTATCGGCCGTGAGTGGAGTATGAGGGCTTTAGGGCAAAATGACAAATAAGTTGAATGTCGACAGTTACCTGTCATTGGAAGAGGGAGGACTGGGTGGTGAAAAAGGAATATAATTTGTAGCAACATCGTAGTGGTGAATACCTATGATCTGCCATGGTTCATAGTTTAGAATTCAGTACGCATGCATAAGGGGTTATGAGGCTCTGATCTGGGACTCACAGCCTTGACTGCTTTGGCTTTTCTCAGATCTGGCTGCTTCTGGTGGTGGATCACGGTGACAAAGCAGCACCTACAGAATTTAGTTTCTTCTGCTGACAGGATTTTCTAATCTTTTTGCTCAGCCTTTTTATTTCAAGTGACCTGTATCACTGATGAAGGGAGCGCCATGACACCGGTCATCAAGTACAGCGCTGGAGACGGAGTTGGTAAATGTGTGAAGAAATTATCTAGCACCTATTGATTTTATGTGTTTGTGGTAGAAATCTGTTATGTTGTGCATACCAGACAGGATAGCATCTCACTGCAGGATCAGGGGGAATCCCTTAGTATCATCGGGGTATGAGGTATGTAGGTAATGTGCCTTTTTATGCCATGGATGGCTTTCTGTTCCTTTACATCATGATCAGCTTCAGATCCTCTCTCCAGATGTGTAATATTTTTTCTTTTATTCTTACACAAATCACAGAATCACAGAATAGTTTGGGTTGGAAGGGACCTTACAGATCATCTAGTTCCACCACCCCTGCATCAAGCAGGGACATCTTCAACTGGATCAGATTGCTCAGAGCCCCATCCAGCGTGGCCTTGAACACTTCCAGCGATGGGGCAGCTACCACCTCTGTGGTGGCAACCTGTTCTAGTGTTTCATCACCCTCACTGTAACAAATTTTTTCCTTGTATCCAGTCTGAATGTACCCTCTTTTAGTTTAAAACCATTACTCCTTGTCCTACCACAACAGGCCCTCCTAAAAAGTTTATCCCCATCTTTTTATAAGCCCCCTTTAAGCATTGCAAAGCTGCTCTAGGGTCTCCCTGCAGCCTTCTCTTCTGAACAGGCCTAGCTCTCTCAGCCTGTCCTCATAGGAGAGGTGCTCCAGCCCTCGGATCATTTTTGTGGCCCTCCTCTGGCCCCACTCCAACAGGTCCATGTCTTCCCTGTGGTGAAAACGTAGTGCTTTTTCCTCCTGAACAGAATCTGGTTTCTTCCAGATTTTAGCTTCTAATTAACACTATCTTGAATTCTAATCCTGCCCTCTCACATTCCTCCTCAGCTTGACGATGAAAATATACATTGTCTCTCCTCCCTGCACCCCACCCACCCCAGCGAGGGGCACGAAGCACCCACCTGCTCCTTTCCTATGACCAACCAGCCAGTCTCAGGCTGCAGTTTCAGCTGGGATGTGTTCCCCTAAGAAGTTTATGAGAATATCATATGAGATGCTGTCAGGACCTGGTTTATAACATCTGCTGCTTCCCTTCTGGCCACAAGGCCTTTGCCCGTTTCGTGGAAGCGAAGGTGTTGGGTGTGATGACACAGCAGTCACCTGGCATCCATTGAGTAATAGATACCTACCAGTAAAGTTTCAGGTTTTTTAACTCCTTAGTTTTCTGGGAAGTAAAGCTCATCTCAAACCAGTTCTAACTGACATATTATTTTTACCAATTTGTTTATTGTTTGAGTTGCATCTTGTTCAGCTTCTTAAAAAAAAATGGGCCTTGTCTTTGCAATGACTCTTTACACTGCATTTCCCTTATCTCGCTTTTCATGTGTTCACTCCATCCACCTGCAGGATTTCAGGCGAGGCTGCTGTAAAGGCGTTATAAAATGTTCCCAGTTGCTCTATGTCCATCACCTCCCACAGTCTGCTCCTTTACTTTGATTGCTCCTTGTACCCAGAGCGCACTGCAGACTCGGTCGGCACCACAGGCAGCTTGCAGCGGAGGCTTGCAAGCAAAGGTGATGGAAATTGCTCAGCCAAGAGTCTGGGTCCGCATGTGGGATTGCAAATGACCCGGCAACCCTATCACTGAGATTTCTTATGCTTGTACCGTGTATCAGCAAGGCCAACCAAGTGGCTGGTTTTTCTAACAGGCCGAGGAAGAAGGAGTAAAATGTTTCCTGTTGTCTGCTTTTGTATTAGTTTTATCACTCATTTTGGTTCAGTCTTCCTCCCTCTCTCTTTTTAACAGCACAGGCCTGCCATTATACAGTGCTGGAGAGAATGTCCTCTGCCTGTACTGCTCTGAAATTACCATAGCCATTTCCACTCCTCAAGGTTACTTGGAGAACCCTTTTTTTTTTCTTGCATTCCACCTCCACCGCCTCCTTTCTCAAGAGCTGCTGATACAGTGGTGATTTCCAGCCTGAGCAGCAATGCCAGAACTTTAAGCAGGGTCTCCTGAGGGTAGTAAGCTTTTTATTATAGCCCGCTAGCATATTGAACCATTATGCCACCTTGAACATGAGTGCAAATAAGCACATGACGACAAAATTACTTAAATTTCTGTGTAATTTATTAGCGAGGAAAGGGATAGCATATTGTTAAATGCTTTCTGAAATAACATTGGCTTTCTCCCCTAATCCCTCTTTTTACAGGTGTGATCTTGACAACACCTGGAGAGAAGGACAAGGCAGAGTCCAAACGTGCAAAATTCTACAACGAGTTGTGGTTTGCAGTGTTGATGGTAGTTCTAGGTTTGATCCTCTTGGCTATTCTTCTGTCCTTAATTCTTCAAAGGAAAGTCCACAAGCAACCCTATGCACGAGACAGACCTCCTTTAGTTCCACTTCAGAAAAGAACATCACCAATGAGTGTGTACTCATCAGGTGAAACCCATCCGGTACGTTTGGTAAAACGCTATGTTCTATATCCATCATGTTGTATTTTTATCTGCCCACACACACGGAATTTTTCTTCCTCCTTCCACCATTTGGTTACCCAATGAAGGCTGTTCAGTGTAGGAAAAGGGCTGTCTGGTGTACTTATGAAGGCACCAAGAGCCAGGCTAGAGGTGCTTAGTCCAAACAAGGTACCTGTGATGCCTGGTCTGCAGGCCCTGAAATGATTCTGATGCCTTATGAAAACTTTGGATCTGGAGTCACAGAAAATGCAATGCCACCGATGCCACCTGATGTTAGCTGACATCTCCAATAGAGCTAAAAGGCATGCTATGAGAAGGTAGGTGATAAAATGTGCTTTTCAGAGGAAGCTTTTTTGTCCCAGCAATCTGTTGTGAATGGCCGACCAGGGTCAATCTGGCAGTCTTCGTCAGCTAGCCATGAAAAGTTCCTGCAAAAAGCAGAACTTAGGGAGAGACTCTATTTCTTTCTGGCATCCACCCACCACCCAGCTGGACTGCTCTAGTACAAGCTGCATGCAGGAGGATTTGGGGGAAAGCAAGTGCAAGCAGGGAAAAGTTGGGGTGGGGGGACATGACACTTTCACAACATGTGCGTGTGTATCTCTGTACGCAGACCGACAGTGGGAGCACTGGAGGGGTGGGAGCAGGCCTGCTGGGAACTGATAAAGGGGAAGGCTTTGCAGCATTTTTATTCCAACAAGTTACAATTCTGTAAAAATCTGGATAAAGAACGCATTCCATTGTGTGGCAGAGCAGTAGTGCTATCCAACCCCTTGAGGAAAAGGAAGACAGAAGGAATACAGTAATTGTTACGAGACTGAGAATAGAAGCAGCAGTGCTCTCCAGTTCCGTGCTTCTTCCCAGGCACAGGCTACGAGGTGATTCTTGTCATTTAGCTTCTTTTCCTTGTGAGCGCCATCAAGCAGGATAGTGACTCCAGCATCCTTCACGCATTCTGTTCCTTCTTGTCTGGGTGCCAAGAAGCTGCATCTGTGCCTCCGTGAAGGAGCGCTTGGAAACAATGGGATTTCCAGCGTGCCCCTTCTCCTGGCAAAGGCTAAGAGCATAAGAAACCTTTTTTTTTGGTTTCATGGTTTTGATTCCTTTTCTTCTACAGTCTGTCATGTTGTGTTGTTCCTCTTGACTTTAAAACGTCTTTGCTGTTGGCGTGCCTGCACAATTCCTTTCCATGTTCCTGTTGGCGTGCCTGCACAATTCCTTTCCATGTTCCTGCCCCTTCTTTTTTTTTTTTTTTTATTTTTCCTTTTTGTTGTTCTAGAAACTCATGGACTTAATAGAAAGGAAGGTTCTACAGTGCATCAGTTGGACTTAATCTGAGAAGTTAGGATAGAGCTACTATGAAGTGGCAAAACCACTTGTGTTTCACAATTGTTAGTAGGTCACGTGGCAAGTAACACTGGCTGCCCACACCGTCTTTGATGACCAGTTAAAAGTTAAATCGTGCCTCACCGTTGCCAGTTCCCCTCCTCCCCCACATCCTGCTACCTCGCAGCTACCTCACACCCTCCGTAAGGAACAGACTGCGCCTGCGTTGCCCTTGGCTCTGCCCTAACGCTTTTCCTCCCTCTCTAATCTCAGTTTGAGACCGTTGCTGACACGTCCGATTCATCAAGCAGTGTCACTCTCAAAAGTTACACGATGCACTCTGAGGTAGAGTCATTAGCTTGCAGAGTTGCAAGACGTGTGATGTGGCAGATGCCCCAAAGAGCATGCACGACGGCATCTTGCATTGCATGTGTCTCCTGGTGGGTGAAGGTCTTTTCCTTGGTCACGCTAACTGAAAAAGGAAGTCTGCTAGCATCCCCTTGCTGTGCAAGTCTGGGCGATCATTCTGGTTGTCAAAAATCTTTGGACCTCTGCCTGTTTTTTATTTTCATTAAAAAATAGGGAGATATAAAAAAAAAAAAACACAACAGGGAAAGTCCTGTTTTACAGGGTTGGTTTTTTTCTCTTTATAATCATATGATTGTTCTACAATGGGGAAAGGTCGGGGTTTCTTTTCTTTTTTCCTGTTTACAACTGTGCATGAGTTTTGAAGCATGGGTTTCTCTGTTCTCTTCCACTCCTGCTTTGGTTTTGTTTAGATAAAGTGGTTGAAACCACACCCTTTATTTTTTATTTATTAGCTTGTGTCTTCCTCATAGGGGCTGGCAGATACGAAAATTCCAGGAGCTGGTTCTCCCACGAGCATCCGCAGTGTCCATATTGCATCCAGGGCAAGGAGACCAAGTCAGAGCCAGCTAAATCGCACATATTCCCAATCCTCTCTTCATCGTAGTGTCAGCCAGCTGCTTGACCTCTACGACAAAAAGTCTCTTGTTGAAGAATCACCTTGGGATGCCATTATTCGCAATCATCGCACTGCTGGTCGTGGCTTGGTAAGGACTCCTGTTCCTCTGTGATGCTGTTGTGTGCCAGCTGCTAGTTAGAAGTCTGCTCTGTTAGAATCATGAAAAGGTCTAAATATCAAAAGCTGTCGGAGATACAGCCAAAAGACCTAGAAGGACATGGTCAGAGATTAGATCCTCAAAACACTTCCTGCCCACTGCTCTCTCCTGGAGCCACAGATGTTCACACAATGCTCTTATAGGATGTGAAGCGTCCACATGCATATGCCTATCGTCTCCATTGAACCAACAACTCCATGGTCTACCATGGAGCTGCACCTTGAAGAGTTCCTTCTATTTAGTCAGCTGATAGGCTTTTCTTTCCATGCGTTTAAGCAAAAGTGCACATGTGAGGAGGGACGTCTTGGCTTCCTTCACACACCCAGTGCCAGAAGCAGGAGCTTGTGTTGTGGTGATTCTTGTTCTGTGACCTTGTACTCAATTGCTGACAAGACCTGCTCTCTCTGTCCTCTGCTTATGCTCATGATGCAGACATCATGTGAATGCACAGATCTTCTGGCATCAGTGGCAAATGACTTCAAACTCTGTCCACATGGGACTAGGAGGTTGTGGGGGCAGGCAGAGTATCTGTCTTTTAAAATAGGAGCGGAGAGGATTGGCCAGTGTCACTAACATGGACTTGAACATACAGATATAAGTTACGATTCTCAAGTCAATGACAGTGGCAATTTCCCTTCCTCTTTGTCTACAGGAAATTGGCTTTTTAACCTTCACTCCTGTGGCTTCCACCCTTCCCTGAGCAAATGTGTGGGAGGGGGTCCGGGAGCCAGAGAGACGTGTTTGCTCGCAGAAAACACTAATAAGGTTCCTCAAATGGGGACAGATGGGGGTGAAGGGCATGTGAGGTAGTAACAAAGTTGGATGGAGTATGCAGTTATCATTGAGTGGATCTTGTCCAAAATGCAAAGTGAACTGGAGAAGGATGGTCCAGGCCGCTTCCTTGGGCTTTCACTTTCAGTGCACCACACTACTAGAAGGGCTGGAACGTACAGGCATGCTGCAGCACGGGAGTGTTGCTACCATGGCTGCCGTGGCTCCTTAGACCATAACAGCAGGACCAAGGAAGCTGATAAGGTTAAGAAAGAAGATAGAGACATCAGCTCTAGGCAAAAACCTCTACAGGTACAGGTTAACCTTCCAGCCTGCACTGATCTGCCCCAGTCAGGGACACTGCGACTCAGCCTTGAGTCGCTTTCTCAGAGCTATCATATCCTCATGATTTAACTCCTTGGGGACTAACAGCCCACCCAGGGTGTACCTCTATAGGATCTCATTAGCCAGAATAACAGCTTCCCACTGCTGAGAGAGGAAGCTCTTGCTCTATCTGCTTATCTTGTGCTTAACACCATGATTTGGTTTAGCTTGCAAACCCCCCAGTCACATGCTGGATGTTGGTAATGTTAGAACTGGTTTACAGAATAGTCCAATGAGTTTCAGAAATAGTAGGAGCAGAACAAAAACTTCCTCTCACATTTGGTGGCAAACAACCCTGACAGCCTGATGAGCTCAGCCGCCTTCTAAAATCAGCACCTATAGATGCAAAGCTGGGCTCTTCTGTCCACCCTCTGTACATTGCTTTACATTTCCCTGAACCTAGCTGTCTCTGCTCCTGTATTGCTCAGCTACTCTCTTGCAAACAAACCTCCTGCCATGGTTTTCACTCAGTTCCTTCCTTTGTTACACTCTGTGGCTTGAGACTGTCAGCAAGTTTTGTTCACCCCTTTGTCCATCTTGCAAATTAATATACTGAATGGCTGAAGTGACCCAGGCCACATTATCTGCAGTAATACTGCTGGTGATCCCTTTATGCTGTGGAAACAGACAGTTTATTTCTCTCCTGCTTTCAACTCTTTCTCTGGCTCGATGCATTAGGACAAGTGCAGTTGGAAGAAGCTCAGACGCTCCTTTAGAAGCTTGAAGAACAAAATCTTATCTAAATTACGAGAGACAGGGTTGTTATACAAAACTGTAAATATGTATTCTTTTTCATCTCTCCAAGTTCTCCATCACACTATGACAAACACTATATAGAGAGAGCAATTGATTTTTTTTTTTTTTTAACTTATTGCTTACTATGAAAATCTGGATGGTTTGGATTTAGGTACTTGAATGCTTCAGGTTCTTGCCTCATGCTGGGAAGAATGGGAAATACATAGAGAGCTAGAAATTGACTTACTGATCTGACTGTTTCAGAACCAGTTTTTAGGGAGTGGGAGGAAAGAGAAATGAAGGAATCTCCTTTAGTCTGGTACAGCTTTGCCTTACGTGCCTTTTTTCCCCCCTCCTAACAGTATGTAGATGAAGAAGATCTTGTCAATGTCATCAAAGGCTTCAGCACAGTCACCAAGGAGCACACCACGTTCACCGACACCCACCTCTGAAGAACACAACCACCTTCTCTAGAAAATGCAAAGTGGGTAACTTGCCAAAAGCAGCCTGCATGGCCTGGGGGAAGGGGACAGCGCTGCTGTTTGCCCACCCCATGCCCACTAGTTAAAACTGTTTGTTGGGAGGGGATGTGTGTGTGTGTGGGGGGGGTAAGTTGGCCTTTTTGTCACCGTCTTTAACTGTGTAGCAAAACCTGTGTGTTAGCACTGACACCTCAGAAAGGTAAGAGAAGAGTTTGAAAATCCCCAAGTCATACAGCAGTAGAAGGCTGTAAAAGCAGAGGCTCTCATCGTTGTCCCTCATCCAACTTCCACAGCTGATGAGGGTTGTGGGGGTGGAAGGGGGGGCAGCGTGTTTGGCACGAAAAAGTCTTTTACCTGTCTAAAACCCAGCTAAAAGGGGCCTTTGTGGCAGCACAGCCATGTCTTTTCCTGGCCTGACAAATCTCCACCACCAAATTGTGTTAATGCCCAGACAAATAAACACCAAATGAAGGAATTCTTACGGCGTTGCTTTAACTTTTGTGTCCTCTCCCTCCCTCTTCCCCACCCTCTCGGCTCAAGTCTAAAAATAATAAACACCCCCCTCCCCCATTAATTAACACTTCACTCCAAGCATGCTTTCTTCAGAGGTAGAAAACCTCCTAACCCACTCCCTATTAAACACTTGCTGTCACAGTTCCCTTTGCTTATGTATTACTAATGTACAGGCAATGAAATTTGTTCACCACCTACAGTAAACCAGGAGCGAACAGCAAGCAGGCAGTGCAACACAGGCAGGAAATATCATGTCAAGGCACTTGTAATTGAGAATTATTACACCATGACAGTAAACCTACTCCCATATTCATCTCTGTCCTTTTTCCAGAGAAAGTGACAAGGAAGCCCTCAAGAGACTGCCAGCTCTGTGTGTTCTGCCAAGCATATTTTTATGCATGCTCTCAGTCACAATCAGCAAAACCCATCATCTGATACCACACATTTTCAGAAAGCACAAGCAACACTCCTCTGGCAATTTATTTGGACTAAGATGCAAAATAATATGCTATTTTGAATAGCTTCCTCCTTAACCTGGACAAAACATTTCAGATTTCAGACAGCAGCATACAGAGCAAGGATCCCATTCATAAAACGAGACTACGATGGCAGCCCTGTGAATTAGGCAAAATCCAGCCAAGACAGCAGCAGCTCTGCAGAGCAACGTGGCTGCAGCTAAAAGGCATCTTCCACTGAGCAACCGAGTATTCCTTTAGCACCCTCCCTTCCCCAAAAACAAGAATAATCACAACATATCACATGCCTGACCACATTTATGCAAGAATGCACAACAATATTTTGGACCAAGTACCATACTACAATTCGGAGCATTACATAAAGCCACACACTGACGTGGACGACTCTTCAAAGGTTTGGCAGCAGCCAGGTACTTTCTCATAACCTTACAATTTTCATCCTGGGTATCAGAACAGAGTCCCCTTCAAGAAACAACCACAACACCAGCCAGAGGGCACCTGCACCTCATCTTTGCCACCAGTTGCGTTTTCACAAGCCATAGTCTTGGCAGGATGAGTCATTCTTCCGGTGACGTGGTGAAGCAGCTGTCTTCGTAGGTGATGGAGAAGCCGCACCAGGTAATTCAGGCCCACCTTCAGCAAGGACTGGTGCACAGGCCAGGAGGGGCACTTTCTTCCTTCCCAGAAAGCCAGATCCCTCAAACCCCATTTTCTTTTTGCCTTCTGCTTTGGCTTCGCTCTCCTCTTCTGGTCCTCTTCTTCTGAGATCCAGGGAATTCTCTGGCAGACGGTGAACCTCTGTACTGCAACAGCCACCTGCATCTGTCACGCCTGTGCCTCGTCCTTCCAGTGCTGTTGTCTGGACAGTCTTCCTCTCAGCCGCACCGCCCTCAGCTGTTGCCTTCCTGGTCTCTGTCTGGCTCGAATTCCCATTTGCAGCAGCTGCCTTTTCTGTTGGGCTTTTGCTGGGTAAGTTAAATGCCTGGAAGTCCCGGTAGCTGTGAAAGCTCTCCGTCCGCCTTGCTCTTGCCAATAAGGGGCTTTCTCTGTACGGCCGTACAGAACCATACGTGGCTGTTTCATGGATTGTTTCGTGGTGCTGCAGTTGGAGGCTTCAAAAAAGAAAAACAACCAAGGACAAGAAGAGCAGATGTTAGGCTGAGAATAGCAGCCAGTTCTTCTGCACACCCTGCTCCCAACCATCACTGCAACTCCCTTAAATAGCAACATACTCATCATAACCCCCACACAAGGGCTTCTGGATCACCTACTTCAGCCTCTCATAGGATGGTTTATTCTGCACACATATAAACCAACAGAAATTGACGAGTATGTGCATGTGGTTCGAGACACTTAGGGCATGGATTCAAGGGCTCAGCTACAGCCTTCAGGTCACCAGAGCCCTCTTTGCCTACCCAAAGGGTAAAACCTGTGCTGTCTGCAGATGGCACCGGCCTTGGTGACTTACCTGGAATTAGATTCCCGAAGCCGGTTTGGCTGAACAACTGAGGTGGCAGGACTAATGTTGGGTGTGGCACAGCGAGATGTGCTCAGGTCACACTGGTCAAGCAACTTGAGCAGCTCTTCCTCTGTGGGGCCGCCAATATCTGAAAGAGACAGCTCTGAGCGCCCAAGCCCATTTACCGTAGTCATGCACATGTGAGGACAGAGAAAGAACCACAGCACAGTCCTGGCATAACACAACTTACCTTTGTCTTCACTCTTATTAACCATGTCCATGGCTGTGGTCAGGTCCCACATCTGGATGCTGCCATTTGAATGCCCGGTGAACAGGTAGCGGCGTGGCCGGGAGCCCATTCTGCTGGATCCTTCACATTCTCGCACAGTAAATGACGAGATGGTAGTGCAGTCAACTGCCTGGATCTCACAGATCCTACAGCAGGAGAAACCCCAAGTTACCAAAACAATTGCACCTGGCAGAGTCTGGCCAGTAAAGTCAGCACTGTTTTGGTTTTGAGCAGGCACCAAACTTGCTATCAGAAAAAGACCTTTCTTCCAGACAAAATCCCTCCCCTTGCACAACGGCATGCTGCTCAGCTGCAGACAGCACCTTCCCCCCAATCCACCTGCAGTCTCACTACTTGTTTCTTTTTATTAGGGGACTCCCATATGTTTGATGTCCATTTTCATTTTGCAATGATTAGAAACCCAAGGCTTTCACAAGAATGACACCAACTAGCCCCTTCATATGCCAGACACTCTAGGAAACTAACCTGCAGAAACAGCACACTCAACCATATAAAATGTACGCCAAAAAATCCAAGGATGATAAATCCAAGGTTATCTACACAGATAACTTTTGTCTTATAACAACTGCAATAGCACTTGACATGGCACATCTTCACTGTTTTTTTCCCTTTATTTTAGAAGCTTATGTGGGAATTAGGAGGAAAAGAACTCCCAAAACTAAGGTGCTAAGCTGGACTCCACAACAGAACCTCACATTTTGGCACTTCTTGGGTAAAAAGCTCAATACAGGGGGCCAGTAAAACAAATCACCCAGAATATAAGTCATCTAGTAAAACTCTCCACTACATACAAATCTCGCCTGAAAAAAGAAAAAAAAAAAAAAAAAAAAAAAAAAAAA